>ERZ778515.1006-NODE-1006-length-21964-cov-6.188051_pt1 | contig 21964 bp, 22 predicted proteins | sample MGYA00510343_ERZ778515 | MGnify/ENA primary metagenome ERZ778515 (study PRJEB29527, sample SAMN07138965) | mouse gut metagenome | material: feces | host: mouse | place: China:Nanjing | collected 2016-01-25 ...
GGCAGCAGACTCTGAATCTGCCATTTCCGTGGTTCGAATCCACGTACCCCAGCCACGACAACGCAGGATCCCGGACGGGGTCCTTTTTTTCTGTCTGCGGTTCACGCTCTGCCGGCGCTTCATGGAGTGCAGGGAATTTGCCGCATCGTTTTCCGGACTGGAGTCCGGCCGGTTCTGCCGGCATCGGCATTCTGGAAAAAGTAACCGGTGTCATGGAGTTGAATCTTCCCGCTGCTTCCGGGGACAGTCTGTGCAGCACGGTGAACCCGAAGTCGTGGTAGAATCAGTGCATGGCGAAAAAAAAGAAAAAGAAAATCTTAAAGCATCAGACAGAATACAGATACAACGAAGAAGATGAGAAAACCATATTTGAGGAGATCCTGGGATTTGTGGGAACGTTCCTGATCTGTTCGGTGGTCATCATTCTGGTGACGTCTCTGATCATCAAGCCGAATGTGGTATCGGGGCGCAGCATGTATCCGGCGCTGCAGACGGATGACCGCGGGTTTTCCAATGTCCTGGCGCTGGCAACCGAAGGAGTGGAGCGCGGTGACATCGTGACGGCGAATATGGTGAACGAGGAAGACGGCAAGACGTATTCGGTGGTGAAGCGGGTGATCGGCCTGCCGGGGGAAACCATTGAATGCAGGGACGAGAAAGTCTGCATCAACGGCAAGGAACTGGATGAATCCCAGTACCTGGATGAAAGCTTTGCCAAAGAGTGGTACAACACCAATGGCTATTTCAATGACAGCTTTGGTCCGGTGACGCTGAAGGAAGACGAGTATTTCCTGATGGGAGACAACCGGCCGATTTCCATGGATTCCCGGGAAACGGGGCCGGTGAAGAAAGAGGACATTCTGGCGAAAGACTTCATGGTGCTCTTCCCCTTCTCCCGGTTCGGCTATCATGATTGAGTCTTTGGATCAGACAGACGACCAGGCCATGTGTGAAGACATGGCTTTTGTGTATATCCTGGAGTGTGCGGACAACACCTACTACACGGGGTGGACGACGGATGTGGATCGTCGGGTGACGGTGCACAATGCCGGAAAGGGTGCCAGGTACACCAGAAGCCGGCGGCCGGTGAAACTCGTACACGTGGAATCCTTTGGCTGCCGTCAGGAGGCCATGCGACGGGAGTGGCACATCAAGCAGCTGAGCAGAAAACAGAAAGAGGAACTGATTCGCCATCCAGCGGCTGATGAAGCCGCTGGAGAGTGAACCGGTTCCTCTTTTTCCGTACCTGATACAACCTCCGTCTGTCCGGTTTCTTCTCTGTATAAAAACCCGCACACCGCAAGCGGTTACAGTTGTGATTTACGTGCAAGCCGGACCAGGTCCAGCTGCCTGCTGACAAAGAAAGAGGAAGAACCCATGAACCAGGATCTCATTTTGCAGCATCTGAAAGACGCCGTTGCCGCCTGTCGGGTGAATCCGGCAGTGCAGTCTGAAGAAAACAGGCAGATCCTGAAAGAGTTTGAAGACCTTCTGAATGATGCAGAGTATGAAAACTCCAGAGAGACACCGCTGGATGCTCTCGACTTTATCCTCTCGAGTCTCGGTGCATTCTCTTCTCTTCTGATGTTGGCGAATGAAATCCTGCGGACTGTGACGGACCTGGAACACCGGTATACGAAGAGCTGCAAACCACGATTCAAGGAACTGTACAGCTGGCTGGATGGTGCACTGGATGCATGCAGTGATTTGTCCGGTGGAGACGAGGAACTGCAGATGGTTCAGGAGGACTTCCTGCAGTCTCTGCTGACAGTTGCCTCAACCGCATTGAACAGACGGACGGGAAAAAAGAAGCGGACCGGTACTGGAATGACCTCAAGGCACACTCCATCAAATGCAGCAATCGGTGAATACGGAAGTGAATCTGCTGGAGTCTCTGCTTCAGCCGATGGTGGCTGCCGGTCATTCATTGAGAGATGAAGACGAAGCGGAAGCAAAGGAAGGTCAGTCACCGGAAGAGGTGCAGAACCAGGATCTGGAGCGTTTTCTGCAGCAGCTGGATCCGGATCCCGGCCTGGTTCCGGATGAAGCGCCTGACAGTGATGAGGATCATGACAGTCTCTGGTCATCCATGGCCGAAGGACTGCCACCGGAAACACTCTCCAGTGAAGAGTTCCAGAGTCTCGTGGACGGGTTACGGAACACTGTGCAGGATACCATGGAGTCAGCCGGACAGGAGGACCCGGAACTTTCCGAAGTGATGTCACAGGCCCCTGGCATACTCAAAAAGGCGCTGGAATCTGGAGAGGACGCAGAAGATCTCTGGTATGACATCCACAGGTACTTCCTGCTCCTGCAGGATACTGTCGAAGAAGAGCGGATGCGCACGCTGTCAGCCCTGGAATACCACACATGGATGAAGTCCGACCGCAGTCTGTCCCTGCTGGAAAAAGTGTACAACCTGCAGGACTATCTGGATGGGATGGAATCCGGTCTGGACCTGCATCACAGCAGGGACCAAACCCCTGTCTGCCTGGCGATGGAGCCTCTCCAGGAGTACAGAGTGACTGTCTGCAAAGTTCTGGAAGAGCTCTGTTCCCATGAACAGGATCCGACAGACAGGCAGCTGCAGTCGGTCCGGGCGTCTGCAGCGCAGGATCTCCTGAAAGGAAGCAGGCTGCTGAACGATGCGTTTAACTGGGTGAACGGTCTCTGCAACTGGATGATTTCCGCGGAGCTGGATGCTGCAGGAGATCTGGAGGACATGGATGACGAGAACTGCCTGGCCACAGATCAGGATGGCATAGACGAAGATCCCGGCTATGTGATGAGTCTGACTGACAAAGTGCTGAACTCAAAGCCGTCAGACCAGTAAAGCATGAGCGGCATTCCATCACCGACGTGCCTCTTCTTCATTCTGCACACAAAGACAGCCGGCCTCCCTCACACCAGTGGTGAGCAAAAGCCGGCTGTTTGCTGTCTGTATATACAGACACCTGTCTGCCGCCATCGGCATAGTCGATTTGTACCGCCGGTTATTCCTCAGCTTCCTCCACCTGGGCGAGTTTTTCCTCCCACTCGCGGTACAGCGCCGCAATGGCATTGTGCTGGTCGTCGATCTGCGCGTCCAGTTCCTCCATTTTCCGGTAATCCTGGTAATACTCCGGCTCATAGCGGAGCTCGTGCATGGCCTCGAGCTTCTCCTCTTCCTGGCCAATGAGCTCCTCGAGTTTCCGGATCCGGTTTTTCAGCGCCTTCTGGTCCTGGAACGAGGCCCTGGCTGCGGGTTTCTTCTCCGCCGCTCTGGTTTCCTCCTGCACAGGTTCGGCCCGGCCCTCGAGGTAATCAGCGTATCCTCCGTCGAACAGCGTGGTCTTCCCGTCCCGGATTTCCAGGATCTTCGTCGCGGATTTTTCCAGAAACATCCGGTCGTGGCTGACAAACACGACCGTCCCGTCGTAGTCCTTCAGCGAATCCTCCAGCGCCTCGCGGGCGGGTATGTCCAGGTGGTTGGTGGGTTCGTCCAGGAGCAGCACATTGTCATGGGCAAGCATGAGCTTCGCCAGCGCCAGGCGGACGCGCTCTCCTCCGGAGATGTCCGAGATGTCCTTGAACACTTCATCCTGTGTAAAAAGAAAGCTGGCCAGGGTGCTGCGGATCTCCGTCTGCGTGGCATTGGGGGCCACGTCCCAGAGCTCGTCGATCACCGTCCCGGTTCCCGTGTCCTGGGCTGTATCCTGGTCAAAATACCCCAGGTCCACCTGGTGCCCCCAGCGGAAGGTGCCCGAGAGGGGGGGCAGTTTCCCGGCTATGGTTTTCATGAACGTGGACTTTCCCGTCCCGTTGGGACCCACGATGCCCAGGCGCTCGCCTTTCATCAGCGTGAAGGTGGCATCGGCCAGAACCGATTCATACCCGGCCTGCAGGTGATCGGTTTCCAGCACCCGTTTGCCGCCGGGACGGGCACTGGTGAATCGTGCCTTCATGCGGCTGCGGTCACTTTTCGAGTCCTCGATGCGCTCCATGCGGTCGAGCTGTTTGATCTTGCTCTGCGCAAACGCCGCCTTGTTTTTCTTGTACCGGAACTTCTCGATGAGCGCCTCCATGTTCCGGATCTGTTCCTGCTGGCGCATATAGGCATCGTGGTTTTTCTCCAGCCAGTCTTCCTTGGCCTTCACGAACTGTGTGTAGCTCCCGGGCCAGATTCGGACTTTCCCGAACTCGATTTCCGCGATTTCATCCACCACGTGGTCCAGGAACATCCGGTCGTGGCTGACAATGATCACCGCGCCCGGGTATCGCTTCACATATCCCTCCAGCCATTCGATGGACCCGATGTCCAGGTGGTTGGTGGGTTCATCCAGGAGCAGGACATCGGGTTTCGACAGGAGCAGCTTCACCAGGCCGATCCTGGTGCGCTGGCCGCTGGAGAACTCCAAAAGCTTTCGATCCAGGTCCTCTTCCGAAAACCCGAAGTGGTGAAACACCGTCTTCAGTTCCTTCTCATATTCATATCCGCCCTTTGCCTGGTATTCCGTCTGCAGGCGGTCGAATTTTTCCAGATTCGCCTCGCTGGGATCCGTTTCCAGCACCCGTGTCAGTGCCTCCATGTCGCGTTCCAGCTGCTTCAGGGGCTCAAACACCTCCAGAAGCGCTTCATGCACGGTCCTGTCCAGGTCTGAAAAAGTGATCTGACTCAGGGTGCCGACCTGCACGTTTTTCGGCACGATCACCTGACCCCTGTCCAGGTCTTCCTCTCCGGCCATGATCCGCAGCAGGGTGGTCTTCCCCGCCCCGTTGCGGCCCACCAGGCCGATTTTTTCGCTGCCTTTCACCTGCAGCCCGGCACCTTCCAGTATGTCGAAGGCTCCGAAACTCTTGTATCCGTCACTGATCTGCAGTTTCACGGTCTGCACCTCTTTTCTGCTGCTGTTTGTCATGCGCCCGGTGCCTGCCGGTCACCCGGCATGATCTGCCGGCTTCAGGCATCACCCGGCTGACACTGACTTTATTCTGCCCGGGAAGGATCTGTTCCCTGCTCCGTCGCGTCCTGGGCGGGAACGGAAGATGCCTGGGGTGTGCCGGTGGATCCGCCGACAGTCTGGGTTTCGCTGTCGGATTCCGGCGGTTCGATCCCGTAGTATTCCAGGATCCCGGCTGCGAGTCCATCCGCGATTTGTTCCTTGTGCGTCAGGTAGTATTCCATGGAGTCTTCGTTTTCCCCGTTCCCGAACACGAACTGCACGGGATACATGCCGGCTGCATCCTGGTACATCTGGTTGCCGGTGATGACGCCGCTCTGGCCCGCCCAGGTGATCTTCCCGCCGGTTTCCCGGATTGCCGGGGTCATGGAGAACTGGTTGTAGCTCCAGTCTTCGTTCTGCTGCTGGGTATCATAGGCTACGGCATCATCGGGGGCCGTGGCGTTCACGCTCCGGAGTTCAATCCCTGCCTGGCGCAGGGCGTAGGCCATGTTGGAAGGGAGGCTGCCGGACACGAAAGGACTCGTGAGCAGCCATGGCCTGGCCGTATTCTCGTCTTCTGTCATGACCAGGGACAGGAACACCTTGCCCTGGCGGCTGTAACCGGCTGCGGCCCGGCCTGCATCTCCGTAGTACCCGGCAATGTCGTCTCCTTGCCGCGTGTAGGCGACCTTGAGCCCTGCGGCCTCGAGTCTGGCGGCAACCAGGTCGGCAAGTTCCATGGCCAGCTGCGATTCGCTGGAGTCCTTGTACTGTGTGCCGGTATCCGTCACACCGGTGAGCTCATTGTACAGATTGCCGCCGGGGTCCAGGACCACGTCCACGGTCTTCACTCTGGGCACCTGGTCGGTCACGACCAGGAAGGCATAGTTGCGGTCCAGGGTGATGTCGTAGTCAGACAGGATGTCCCTGTCGGCATCCAGCACCACCGATTTTACGCTTTTGTCCCGCCGCATGGTTTCCAGGGGATCCGACAGGACTTTTTCGTCGAAATACACCCGTTTTTTGTCGTACTTGTCATAGAGATAGATTTCATACACCCCTTCGGGCAGGTTGCCGGTCTGGATTCCCAGGTCTCCGCCGCCACCGAAGGTATAAGAGAATTCCTCTCCGGTGACGATGTTGCGCAGGGTGATGTTCTTGCCCAGTGTCGGGTCTGTGACAATGGGATCGTAGGGATTCTGGTACAGGGTCAGGGTTTCACCGAGAATGGCGTAGTCCTGGACCGGGTATACCTCATTTTCGGAGAATTCCGTATGGATACCCTCCTGCACGGCTTTCCGGTCACTGGTTTCCAGGACGGTAAGGTCCAGCTTGTCAATGGGGCCGGGTCTGTTGAACCACCAGTAGGTGCCGACTGTCAGGGCTGCGGCGAGTATGACCAGCAGGGCCCAGCCGTAGGGTGACAGCCGGCGTTTCCTGACGGGTCCGGACTGTTTCTGTGTTGTATGGTTGCGGCGCAAAAGCCGTCGGATTCGTTTTCGCATGGTTCCATTATATCTGTGAATGCCCGGACCAGAAACAGGCAGAGACAAAAGGTACGCTCACCCGTCCAGTGCAGCAGACCATTGATGGTTTTCTGCCCGGGAGCAGTTCGCGTGAAGCGACGTGCAGCGATTCAAGACTGTCTCGATGATGCGATGCACGCTTCTTGTGCTGTGCCGCAACCTGATGCAGGCAGAAACAATCGGCTTGCAGAATTTTCCCTCCGGCGATCTGTTCAAGCTATGTGATGAACGGGTTGCACGAGACATGTAAACCTCGGAGCACCGTTTGTCATCGCAATTCATACACCGGCGCTTTTTCCCACCCGGAGGCCTGCCCGGCAAAAAAAGGGAGGACCGCTCTCTGGTCCTCCGTTCTGCTGCCTGCGAAACTGCTGTGCCGTTCAGCCGGCTGCATCAGTCTGCTGCCTCTCTTGCTGGTTATTGATCGGCTTCCTTGTCAGCCGTCTTGTCCTTGCTGCCGGCTGGCTGGTTTCCATCATCGGCCTTTTTATCCGACTGGATTTCCTGTGTCCGGAAGACATACATCGTCCGGGTTTCGGCATCCTTCGGGGCACCCGCAAAGACTTCATACTCGGCATTCAGGTCACGTACATCCCCTGCGAGCTTCTTGAAGACCTCCAGGTCACCCGCCGCGACATTCACGCTGTCATTCAGTTTCTTCGTGCCGCTGCTGACAAATTCCTGGTTACCGTCGTAAAGCTGTCTGGCGCCGCTGTTGAGCTGGTCCACCGCCGAGGTCAGCTGGCTCATGCCGCTGCCCAGTTCGGACAGTCTGCCTTTCTGGCCCTCCAGCTGTGCCGTTCCGTCATCCAGCTGCGTGGCACCGGCCACCAGGGCCGCATTGTTGCCCGTCAGCTGGTCAGCACCGGCATTGACCTGATCCAGTGCCGCTTTGGACTGCGTCTGAAGCTGTGCAAGGCCCGTTTCCAGGGCAGCCACACCGGTGTTCAGGGAATCGGCACCGGCAGTCAGCTGGTCCACGCCGGATTTCAGCGCATCAATGTTCTCCGGCAGCTTCATCCCCTGCATCTGCTGCTGCATGGCATCCAGTGTCTGGATGGATGCCGTCAGGTCCGCATCCAGTCCATCGAGTGCCTTGCCGGCATCCGTCAGCTGCCCGGCCACCGGCGTCAGGGTCTGTCCGACCTGCTCCAGGGTCTTCTGGATTCCCTGGAGGTCTGCCATGAGCTGCGTGCCGTCCAGGGCCTTCAGGCTATTCAGGTCCTGTACAGCCGCGACATCGGCTTTCGCCTGCTGCAGAGCCGCGATCTGTGCATCGATCTGCGTGGTATCCACCTCGGCTGTGGCTGCGGTTGCCGCGGCGTTCACCGTGATCTGCTTGTCAGCCGGGAGCGCCGCATTGGCTGCGGCCACCGCCTGCTGAATGGAGGCATTGGTCTCCGACGCCGCCTGCTGGCTGCTGGCATCTGTTGCCGCCGCAGACTGTGCCACAGCTGTCTTCGCATCCGTCAGCGCCTGAATCGAGGCGTCAATCTGGTTCGTGACAGAGGTTTTCGCGGCCGTCAGCTGTGTCTGGCTGTCGGCGATCATCTGGTTGTCCGCCGCAATGGTGCCCGCAATGGTCTGCATCTGACCAGCGGCATCCTGCACCGCGGCTTCAAACTGCGGCATGGCCTGCTGCAGCTGGGTCATGGAGGCGGAAGCCGAGGACATGGAATTCTGCAGACCGGTCAGCACCTGCCGGTCTTTGGCCACTGTCTGCTGCATGCCCTCCAGTTGTGTCTTTGCACCAGCCAGCAGCTGGTTCACACCCGCTGCATCCAGCTGATCCACGGATCCCTGCAGCTGTTTCAGACCCGCTGCAAGAGACTCACTTCCCTTTTTCAGCGTCATCACCGACCCGTCGGTGCCGGAGACGCTGCTCTGTACCTGGCCGATACCATCCGTGATGCCATAGAGCTGCTTCGTGCCAGCTGCCAGCTGCTCTTCCCCGGCTGTATAAGCCAGCAGGCCGGCCTTCAGCGTGGAGGTTCCATTGTGCAGCTGCGTAGCGGCATCCCCGAGCTGCGAAATCTGGGGCAGAGCCGATGTCAGCGGCTGAATGCCGGCCTTCAGCTGCGATGTGCCATCATAGAGCTGCTTCGATCCGTCCTCCAGCTGCAGGCTCGCATCATACAGCTGCTTCACGCCGCCTGTCAGTTCGCTCACAGACCCCAGCTGCGGGATCTCCTCCAGATCCAGGTCATTGGTCATGGCCATCATCAGCCCGGACGGATCGTACTCCTTCACATCGGCCGTGATCTCGATTTCATCCGAGATGTCCAGCTCCTTGGCCATATCCGACAGACCGGCCTGCTGCATGGTTTCCTCCAGGCCTGGAACAGCCGCGAAGGCCAGGAACTCATTTGTGCCATCGGACACGATCTTGCCCTGGGCGCACTTCACGTTCTTGCAGTTCTCTGCATCCATGTCCATCATGCCGCCCGCCAGGAAGGAGGGATGAACCGTCACGGTCTTCCCGTTGAGCTGCACCTGCTTTCCGACGTTGTTCGTGAACCGGATTCTGATTCCCAGCTTTCCGCTCTTTCCCGCCAGGTCTTCGGCCTTGATGTCCCTGCCGTCCAGGGTGTAGTCGATCTGCACCGAAACCGGCAGTTCTTTCGTGGCGTCGCCTTTGTACCAGATGTCCTTCTCCGAAGAGTTCCAGGTATAGGTCTCGCCTGAAACCGAGGGCTTGTCGTCACCCTTGACGTTCTCGACATTCTTCAGCTTCAGGTCTTCCTTCACATTATGCAGGCCGTCATCGTCATGCAGCCAGGCGGAGACCACAGTGCTGTTGACCGACCCGTCGGGGTTGAGCACTGTATAGACCGTTTCGGTTTTCTCCGTCGGATTGTTGTCTTCCGCCGCAAATACCTGTGCCGGAATCATGCCGGCTGCCATGGTGGCCGCCAGGATCGCTGTGCCGATCTTCTGGATATAGTGTCTGCTCATACGCAGTCCGTTTTCTTTGTTCATGTGTTTCCCTGGGTCCTTTCTGTCCCCGCCTGTCAAGCCCTTGCGGCTTCTTTGCCGCTCTTTGAGGAAGCTGCCCGGGCAGATGCCTTCGGCCAGCCTTTGGTCGTCTTTGCGATCAGCCCGCTGCATGCCAGCAGCAGGGCCGGAAGAATGAACAGGATGACCAGCACACTGATCAGTGCGCCGCGTCCCAGCAGCGTGCACAGACTCGCGATCATGTCCATTTTTGCGATCATTGCCACACCGGTGCAGGCCGCGAAGAACGACAGTCCGCTGGTGATGATGGATGTGCTGCTCTTTTCCACACTGATCTCGATCGCCCGGACAGGCGTCTCGCCATTCTGCAGCTCTTCCCGGAACCGGGAGGTGATCAGGATCGCATAGTCAATGCACGCACCCAGCTGGATCGTGCCGATGACGATGCTCGCAATAAACGGCAGTGTGGTGTGCGTGAAGAACGGAATGCCCATGTTCACGCTGATGGCAAACTCGATCGCCAGCACCAGGATGAAGGGCAGGGAGAGAGACTTGAAGGTCACGGCAATGATGGCCAGGATCGCCACGATGGACACGATGTTGACCATCTGGAAATCCACGTTGGTGACCTTGATCAGGTCCTCGTCCAGTGCGCCTTCGCCGCCGATCAGGCCGTTTTTGTCATATTTGTGCAGGATCTCACGCAGGGTGTCCAGCTGTTTGTTTTCCTCATCCGTCGCCCCGCGATATTCACTGTTGACCACCACCAGGCGCCGGCCGCCGTTGTGCAGGATGTCTTCCAGCTGTGCCGGCTCGAAGGTGCTTGGCACACCCGGACCGATGTATTTCTCATACGCCAGGACATTGGACACGCCCTTGACTTCCTCCATCTGCGAGATCATGTCCTGCATGTCCCTGGCAGACACTTTGTCGTCCACCAGCACAAAATGTGTGGTGTTCATGTCGAATTTTTCCTTCATCTGCGTCGTGCCCTGCACGCTGGCCATGTCTTCGGGCAGCGTGGCGGTCAGGTCATAGTACTGAGCCACATTGGCCTGGGCATAGATTGCCGGGATGAACAGCAGGACGAACACCGCGATGATGGCCTTGTAGTGCTTTGTGACAAAGACAGGTGCTTTCTTGACCGGACGGATCAGCACCGGGTGTTTCCACTTCTCGATCCACTTGTCGAAGAACATGATCAGCGCCGGAAGCACCAGCACCGTGCAGATGACACCCAGGACAACGCCCTTGGCCATGACCAGACCGATGTCCTTTCCCAGCGTCAGGCTCATGAAGCACAGCGCCAGGAAGCCTGCAATCGTGGTGATGGAAGACGAAGTGATGGACACGAACGTCGCCTGGATGGCAGCCGCCATGGCTTCCTCGTTCGTGACACCTTCCTTCGCTTTCTCTTCCTGATACCGGTGCAGCAGAAAGATGGAATAGTCCATCGTCACCGCCAGCTGCAGGATCAGCGCCAGGGCTTTGGTGATGTAGGAAATCTCCCCCAGGAAAATATTGGTTCCCATGTTGTAGATGATCGGGAACGCGATACCCAGCAGGAACACGAAGGGTGCCACCCAGGACTCCAGCCCCAGACACAGAACCACCAGACACAGCGCCACGGCAATGGCCGAGTAAATCGGGGTCTCTGTCGTGACCAGGTCCCTGGTGTCCTCGGTAATGGCAGAGAATCCTGCCAGCCAGCAGTCCATCTGTGAATACTGCTTGATCTGCGCAATGGCGTTCATGGTCCGGTCGCTGGCCGTTGGTTCCCTGAAGGTGATGATCAGCATCGTGGAATCGCCGCTGTACAGCATGTCCTGGATGCTTTCGGGGATCGCCTCCCTGGGAACGGACAGATCCAGGACTGAATCACGCCAGATCACCTTGTCCACACCGTCGATGCCTTCGATCTGTGTCTTCAGCTTCGCGACATCCTTTTCCGGCATGCCGTTGACCACCAGCATATCCACGCTGGAAAGATTGAAATCATCCCCCAGGACATCCTGTGCCTTCATGCTTTCGGTGTCCTTCGGCAGATACGACAGCAGGTCGTAGTTGACCCGTGTGTTGAGGTATCCGAATATGCTGGGGATCAGCAGAAGCACCGCGACAAGAAGGATCGCGTTTCTGTGCTTCACGATGAATCGGGATAGTTGTTCCATAACGCCTCCTTGCGTACGTCCACAAGCCTACTCCCGAAATGACCATCGGTCAATTTTCCGCCACTGGACAAAATCCCGGTTCTGTACGAATAAATGACTGGCGGTCAGTCATGCTTTGGGCGTACGCTGTAGGCATGAAATCCAAAGTACAGGAAAACAAGAAACAGAAAATGGACCGGCTGGTTGCCTCAGCCAGCCGGCTGTTTACGGAAACCGGAGTGGAAAAGGTCTCCGTGGAAGAAATTGCCCGGCAGGCAGGCGTGGCCAAGGGCACCTTTTATCTGTATTTCCATGACAAGGAACAGCTGCGGGACCTGATCATTTCCCGTGAAGCCGCCAGGCTCTTTGAAACAGCCGATGAATGCCTGCGGACCTCTCCCCAGGCATCCTTTGTAGATGCCGTGATTTTCATGATCGACAACGTTCTGAGCCAGCTGGAAGCCAGGGCCACCCTGCTGAAGTTCATCCGGCGGTCACTGACCTTCGCTGTTTTCCACGAAAACATCAGCGGTCTCATGCAGGAGGAACAGTTTGCCCTCTATCCCCGGTTTCTCGATCTGGCCCAGAGCTATGGCTGGCAACTGAAAAACCCGTACAAAACGCTGTTTCTGGTCGTGGAACTGGCATCCGGCACCTGCTATTCCTGTCTGATCGACAGCAAACCCTGTTCCATGGAAGACATGAAGCCGGTCCTGTATTCTTCCATCCGTGCGATTCTGGAAAGTGCAAAAAAGCCTGTCCAGCCTCCGGCAGCGCGAATCTCCGAAGCTGCTTCGCTGGCTGATGCAAATGCAAATATGGCGTGACCGTCCTGTGCAGGAATGGTCACGCCATTGTTCATGATCGGAGGCTGGGCTGACTGCTGTCAGAGTCAGTATTCGGGTAAGGACGGCAGAGCCGGCGGTTGTCCGGAACGAAGGGAGCCGGTCCTGATCTGCCGGGCAATGGCTTCCAGTTCAGTCTGGATTTCAGCGCCGTTTTCAATCAGTCTGACGGCAGTGGTCCAGATGATGCGGTTTTCCGCCTCCAGGCTTACAGAGTCCGGATAACCGCATGCATTGACTGTCACCCTGTACTGACAGGGCACCCCGTCAAGTCCGGTGAAGGAGAGCACCCATTCATTTGAGACAGATCCAGATTTTTCAGGGGCAGCTTCCAGGCTGGACTCCGGCAGTCCGGGAAACAGCAGCTCTCTGATCATGGATTTCCATTCTCCGGTCTCGGACACGGCTTCTTTACCTTCCGGCAGGATCTGCTGCAGACTCCAGTCTGTCCCGCTCTCCCTTGTCAGCACAAACGTCGTATGCTCCGGGGGACTGAATAGATGAACGGTCCAGGTCTCCGAATCAGGCAGCTGGTTTACCTGAACAGCAGATACACCGGCTTCATTCCGGAAAATCCGCCAGGTATATCCGTTTCTGGTGACCTCGATCCCTGCAGCATCCTCCAGAGTATCCAGGGCCCCGGCAACGTCTTCATCTTCCCTGCTTTTTCCGGATTCCCGGCAGGCAGTATACCCCGGGAGGGTGGCAGGTGCAGGTTTTACATCGCCGGACCGTGCGCAGCTGCTCAACAGGCAGGAAGCTGCCAGCCAGAGACAGACGCTTCTGAATCCACTCATGTATGATTGACTCCTTTAAAGTCAGACAGAATAACTCAGTAATTCCAGCCAATCCGAGTATGACCGGCCTGATCAAGTTCCAGCGTTAAATACCAACTACCCGGGACAGCTGTATAACCATCCTGGGTCACAGACCCAACAAAAGTCAAACTGGCTATAGCTGCACTACCTGTCGAAGCACTGCCCCTTACAATCGACAGATTTGAAGAATTCACCGTTACTAAAACACCAGTAATACCCGGATTATATACATTGCGAATCATCGCAGGTGATTTCTGAACAGTTGCCTGAAAAGAAGCAGTAACAAAACCATTAGAATAATGAGGCGTTAAAGTACTGGTTCCATTCGGTATAGTTCCCTGGCTCCAAGGACCATAAACATATGGAGAAGCAATATCTTCCTCCGGGGTTACATCAAGTGTAATCAGTTCATTTCCAACGTTATAGAGAACTATTGTTCCGTCAAGAACTGCATCATCAAGAATCGCTACTTTTTCACCACATTCGTTTTCATAAACCATTACCCCGGGTGTAATATCTCCAGCATCAATTTCATGGTAATCGTTGTTGTCAGCTGCAGACACAGGACAAAGAGAAGAAAACAAGGATAGATACAAAGCTGTTGAAGCAGTGAAAATTTTCCTGAAAATGCTCATTGTAATTCTGTAATGATGGTCCAGCATCATTGTCCTTTCTTAGTTGGGCTCAGCTTACTGTCTTTATACCAAACTGACTGTTATTTCGCAATAAATAACACATATTTTTCATTAATATTTTGATGATAACGGTAATTAACATCATCTGACATATGCCTCTGTTACCTGTCAGCTTTCTTTCCAGCACAAAAAGCCGGCAAATGACACCAGCCCTGTCCTGATGCCTTTTGCCGACAGCGTTTTCATTTTTCAGCTTCAGTCTGATCCCGTCAGTTGATCAGGTTGCGGGGCGTCCGGGGATACGGCTGCACATCCCGGATGTTCTGGACACCGGAAAGATACATCAGCATCCGATCAAATCCCAGTCCGAAGCCGGAGTGTCTGCAGCCGCCAAACCGACGCAGATCCAGGTACCAGTCCAGGCTGCCCTCGTTCATGCCCAGGTCGTCCATTTTCTTCTTCAGCACATCATAGCGCTCTTCACGCTGACTGCCGCCGACCAGTTCCCCCACATAGGGAACCAGCAGGTCGCAGGCGGCCACGGTTTTGCCGTCTTCGTTTTCCCGCATGTAGAAAGCCTTGATTTCCTTCGGATAGTCTGTCAGGAATACGGGTCCCTTTACCACCTGTTCGCAGATGTAGCGCTCGTGCTCGCTCTGCAGGTCCATGCCCCAGAAAATGTCCTGGTTCTCGAACTGGTCCTTCGCCTGTTCCAGATGTCCGATGGCCTCCGTGTAGGTCATGCGCTTGAAGTCGGACTCCGCCACAGCCTTGACCCGGTTGATGCAGTCTTTGTCAATGGCTTTCTCGAAGAACGCCATTTCCTCCGGCGCATTCTCCAGGACATAGTTGATGCAGTACTTGATCATGTCCTCCACCACATCCATGTTGTCCGAAAGATCCGCAAAGGCCATCTCCGGCTCGATCATCCAGAACTCACTGGCATGTCTGGTGGTGTTGGAGTTTTCCGCCCGGAACGTGGGACCGAAGGTATACACATTGCGGTACGTCAGCGCGAAAGGCTCTACATGCAGCTGGCCGGAAACCGTCAGCTGTGCATGCTTCGCGAAGAAATCCTGGTCGTACTTGTCATCCGCCCGTGTGGTGACGGTAAAGCATTCTCCGGCACCTTCCGCATCGTTGCCCGTGATGATCGGCGTATGGACATATACAAACCCGCGGTCCTGGAAGAACCGGTGGATCGCCATGGACAGCACACTGCGCAGCCGGAACATGGCGTAATAGGTGTTGGCGCGGGGTCTGACGCTGGGAATCGTCCGGAGGTACTCGAAGCTGTGGCGCTTCTTCTGCAGCGGATATTCATGGTCGCTGGCCCCCAGCACCTCGACGCTGTCTGCCTGGATCTCGTAGTCCTGCTTTGCGCCCGGCGTGGCCTTCAGGGTGCCGGTGACTTCAATGGCGCTGCCCAGGGTGATTTTCGACACCGCCTCATAGTCCGCTGTCTGTTCCGGCTTGTACACCACCTGCACATTGGAGAAGGTGCTGCCGTCGTTGAGTTCGATGAATCCGGCCTTTTTGGATCCGCGGTTTGTGCGGACCCAGCCCTGCATCGTGACTTTCTGACCATCCAGGTCCTTGTATGTATCCTTGAGTTTTACTGCCAACATAGTCTCTCCTCCTGTTGCCTGTCAGTCCCGCTGTCTCTGGGCGGGTTCATTCATGGAATTGGTGATGAACACCAGTTCCTGAATGCTGGACACCACATCAATGCTCTTGATGACCACCCCACGGGGCACCTTGAAGTGCTGGTGTGTGAAATCCACGATCCCGGTAATGCCGGCCTTGACCAGCCGGTCCACCGTGGCCTGCACGTCATGGGAAATGGTCAGGATCGCGATGCGGCATCCTTTGGGCATCTTCTCTTCCAGATCGTCCATGCTCCAGACATTGACGCCGAACTGGCTGCCCTGTTTTTCCGGATCCACGTCAAAGGCGCAGGCAACTTCGCCTACCACGTGATCCCATTTGTTGTAGTTCAGCAGGGCCCGTCCCAGGTTGCCGGCCCCCACCAGGATCAGCTTCTCATCGAAATCCACACCCAGCTGCTGGTTGAAGATGTCGATCAGCCGGTCCACGTCATAGCCGTACCCCTGCTTGCCCAGATTTCCCAGAAAAGAAAAATCGCGCCGGATGGTGGTCGGCTCGATATCCACAAAACTGGACAGTTCCCGGGACATGATTCGCTTTATGCCGTTTTTCTGAAGCCTGCGCAGCGCTTTCAGGTAGACCGGGTAGCGCTGCAGCGTGGCTTTCGGGACATGATTTGTTCGCATAACATCACCGCGCCCATCATACCATAGAGAACTTGCGAATGTGAAAACAATTTAAAAGCTAACAATGTTTCAAGTCACCAACCGGGTGTTTCAGGCACTTTCACCCGCTGTGTGCTTCCGTCCCGGCAGTCCGGCCCTGACAAAATACTGCTCGAAGATCCGCAGGGAGTCGCTGATCCTGGCCGAATGAGAGGCCAGATGATCCTGTGCCAGGGATTCGGAGAGAAACATCTGGAAATACACCGCCAGTGCCCCCCACACCAGGACAGACAGCAGCAGACCCGCTCCAAAGGACATCTGCAGGCCGAACACCAGCAGAGGCAGAAGCAGCAGGAACAGGACCAGGTCTGTGAGCAGCAGCATGCGCTGGAAATGCGCCAGGGTTTCCTTCCACAGTGGTCGCTGCTGCCGGAAGTACTCCATGATCTCCGGCGTGAGCGGTTCTTCCACATCCGTCATGAGAGGATACTGATGCCGTTTCCACTTCTGTGTCCGCAGACTCAGGACGGACTGCATCCGCATGAAGATGTATTTCTGGGCCGAAGGCGGCATATTGTGCTTTTCATAATACTGACCGGTCAGCCGCAGCAGTGTCAGGTAGTCCTTCATGGACAGTTCCTCCCCTGCCATGGCTTCCGTCAGCTGTTCCAGACTGGACCGCGTATCCGACAGGATGCTCATTTCATTCCTCGAATCCCGCTCCAGCTGTTTCAGCCGGCCATAATATCTGTCTGCCACGAATCACAGCCTCCTTCCCTGACTGCGTGCGAGTGTATGCTTCATGCGTTTCAGCAGCCGCTCGGTGACCAGGGCAATGAGCAGTCCGCTGACAATGGACAGCGCCAGCAGGACAGGCAGGAACATCTGCATGAAATACTGCTGGTAGATCGCCGTCACCGCCAGGACCTGTCCGACGGAATGGGCCGCAGCGCCGGCCACACTCACACCGTAAATGGAAAACAGGCCGGACCGCTTTGCCAGCGTCATGGCCAGCAGCGCCAGGATGGCACCGGATACCGAGAGCATAAAGCCGACCGAAAACAGCGAGCCGGTCAGCAGGCCCGCCAGGAAGATCCGGCAGACAGTGACAATCATCATGTCCTTCGGCCCATAGGCGTACAGGGCAAAGAGACCGGCAATGTTGGCCAGCCCGATCTTGTAGCCGGGGACCAGCATCACCACAGGGACAAAGCTTTCCAGGATCTGCAGCAGGATCCCCGCTGCAACCAGGAAGGCCAGGATCACGGCGCGCCGGGTATTCACTGGATCACCGTATCCTCGGCCCCCGGCTCTCCCTGGATCCGGATGACCGTTTCATTGGGCAGACAGACAATGGGCACTGCGGTGCTGTTCACCCATCCCTGTCTTGAACAGTAATGATGCGGGCTGTTTTCCTGTGTCACCCGCACCGATCCGTCCTGCACTTCGATGTTTACCGGACCCAGGCGGCCGTTTACTGCATACGTCCCGTCCTGGTTGAGATCCAGCCGCAGCTTTTCCTCGCTGCCGACGCTGACCACTGCCTGGCTGGCTTTGGGCTGTCCCTGCAGGATCGGAAAAATCAGCAGGGCACTGACGGCCATCAGGCACACAATGAGCACCTTGTCCCATTTCGTCATATGACCCTCCTTTGACATGTCAGAGTGCAGAGTCCAGCACCATCATCGCCGCGAAGCCCAGGGCAAAGGCAACGGTCCCGATATTGGAATGCTTTCCTGCCTGTGACTGCGGAACAAGTTCCTCGACCACCACATACAGCATGGCGCCGGCGGCAAACGCCAGCAGCCAGGGCAGAAAGGGCTGGATCCAGCTGCGGCAGAGGATCGTCAGACCCGCGCCGACGGGTTCGATGACACCCGAGAGGGCGCCGAACCAGAAGGCTCTGCTTTTGCTCATGCCATCTGCATGCAGGGGCATGGACAGCACTGCGCCTTCCGGAACATTCTGCAGGGCGATGCCCAGGCTGAGCGCCAGGGCCGCGGCTGCACTCATGGCGGTACTTCCATCCAGCACCCCTGCCAGGACCACGCCCACAGCCATGCCCTCGGGCAGGTTGTGCAGCGTGATCGCAAAGAAAAGCTTCGTGGTCCGGCTCCAGGGAGTGGGCAGGCCCTCGGCTTCCTCGGACATCACATGCATATGCGGAACGATTTCGTCCAGCAGCAGCAGAAACCCGATGCCAATAAGAAAGCCGGCGGCGGCCGGAATCCAGCCGGACTGTTCCATGGCCGGAAGGATCAGGGAAAAAATCGAAGCCGCTGTCATGACACCGGCGGCAAATCCAAGCATGGCTTTTTCTGTTTTCTGCGGAATGGCTCCCCGCAGCACGAAGACCAGGGCGCTGCCCAGCACCGTGCCGGCCAGCGGGAGCCCCAGTCCCATCCAGAGTTGACTGTTCATTCAGATACCTTAACTTTTACCGGTTTTTCCACGGCATTGCCGAACCGGTCGGAAATCTTCACCGTCACGTCGTGGTCTCCCGGCGTGGCGGTGGTGTCGAAAGGAGCTTCATAGCTGACACCGGAAATATCCGTGGCAGGAAACACCGACACCCAGTCGATGCGCTCTCCCACCGTGGCATCCATTTCCGTGACCTCCGAAATCACCGTCGGCGGTCTTGTGTCCTTGATCTTGATCCGGAAAGGGGTGCTGGTCCCGCCGTTTTCAATGACGAAATCGTATTCCCCCACCAGAAGATAGTCGTATCCCCGGGAAATGAACCGGTTGTCCTTGCGGGCAATGCCGGTGCTTATCGGAGAAACCGTCATGTGTTCCAGCCCCTGCTGCCCGCTCTCGGCATAGAGAGCGGGATTGGCATACACATCCTGGCCAAGCTCAATGGTGAAGGTGTGCTTTCTCAGCGCCACTTCCCCGGAACAGCCTGCCAGGCCCGCCAGAGGCAGCAGGAAAAGAGCCAGCAGGAGCGGAACCGTTATCTGTATGATATTACTTTGTTTCACTGGACCTCCGATCCTGGCTCAGGGAAGCCGCCATTTCCCGGATTTTCGTCATCCGGTGCTTCATCCCGGACTTCGAAATGACTTCTCCGGTCGCTTTGTAGATTTCATCGCAGAGTTCAGTCAGGCTCGCTTCCGGGTACTGTTTGCGGATGTCCATCGCCGCACGGATCTTCGGCGGGATCTGCTCCGGGGCCATGAGCGTCTCAATGCGTTCAATGGCTTCGATCTGGCCATGCGCCGCCTTCAGGCTCTTCATCTCGTTGGCGAGTTCGCAGTTGTTCAGCCGGGACATCTGGTTGTAGAAATCCCGGGAAATCCGCAGGTCTTCAAACTGCAGCAGGGCATTGGAGGCATCGATCAGACGCAGGAAGTCGCCTATTTTGTCCCCGGCCTTGAGGTAGACCACCCACAGTCCCTTGCGTTCGGTGATCCTTGCTGACAGAAAAAAACGCTCCATGAGTTTCTGGATGCTTTCGGCCAGTCCCCGGTGTGTCACGGAGATCTCCAGGTGATAGTTGGAGGTGCGGGGACTGTTGACGGAACCCGAGGCCAGAAAGCAGCCCTGGAGAAAGGCCCGGGCATTTTTCTCCGAGCGGATGAGGTCATAGTTCGGCTTCACATGCAGGCCCCTGTCATTCAGGATCCCCAGATCCTCCAGGATCCGGGACGCCCCCTGCTCGATGACGATGCGGTAAATGTTGTTTTTCTTCAGCCGCATCTTCTTCAGCACCGCCAGTCTGGGCTCCACGGTGTAGAGCCGCTTCACGAGGAGCCAGACATGCTTGGCCACACTCGCATTTTCCACCTGGAAGGACAGGTACGTCCCGTTGCGGTTCATGTGCAGGGCGGCTTTCACCAGCAGCAGGGCGGCCAGCTGGGCTTTTGCCTGGCGCTCATCCAGGTCGGCCCCAGCGATTTCCTGCTTGACGTCGTATGTGAAACTCAACCCAGTTCCTCCAGGATCTCCTGCACCACCTGCCGGACCGCTTCGGGGTCATGCCGGATCCGTTCATTGTCCGCGAGGGTGATCAGGGGTCGCTTCCACACTTCATAACTCTGGGCTGTTTCGTCGGAATGCACCGGAAAACTGCCCATCCGTGCATAGCGCTCCAGGACATGGCTGCTGACTTCGGTGTCATTGAGCACCACCAGGTCGGCAGGGTTCTTGAAGCTGTGCTTTTCCAGCGCCCGGACATGGTCTTCCATGGTGTAGCCTTCGGTTTCTCCCGGCTGGGTCATGGCGTTGCAGAAGTAGATTTTCGGGCATGGATTTTCGTAAATGGCTTCCGGGATCCCGGGAATGATCAGATTGGGAATGACGCTGGTATACAGACTGCCGATGCCGTAAATGATGAGGTCGGCCTCGCGTAGCGCTTCCAGTGCCTTGTCATAGGGCTGAACATCCTGCTGGTAGTAGACGTGTTCGATGGCGTTGTCTCTGGTGGGGATGTTTTTCTCCCCCCGGACCAGGGTGCCGTCCGCCATCAGCGCATAGAGCGTGGCGACATCCAGGGTGCAGGGCAGGATCGTGCCGTTCACACCCATGACCCGGGACAGTGATTCAATGGCGCCCATGAAAGATCCGGTGATTTCCATCATGGCCAGGAAGATCAGGTTTCCCAGGGAGTGTCCGCCCACGTCCTCCTGTCCCTCGAACCGGTAGTTCATGAGCTGCTGGAGGATCCCTGCGTTGTCGTTCTGTGCCATGGCAGTCAGCACATGGCGGATGTCGCCCATGGCCGGGACATTGTAGGCATTGCGGATCCGGCCGGTGCTGCCGCCGTCATCTGCCACGGTGACGATGGCCGTCACCTGGGCATCCTGGATTTTCTTCATGCCCGCGAGCATGCTGGAAAGTCCGGTCCCGCCGCCGAGCACCACGATTTTCTTCATCCGTTTTCGCCGCCTTCCACATCCCGGTGGCTCTTGAAGCAGCGATACTTGTCTTTGTAGCGGTCATACAGCCAGTTGGCGATGGACACGGAACGGTGCTGTCCGCCTGTGCATCCCACGCTGATGATCATGTTGGATTTGTTCTGCTTGTCGTATTGTTCGAGAACGTAATCCAGCATTTCTCCCGTGCGGTGAATGTATTCCTGCGTGTCCCGGGATTCCATGACGTAGTCGTAGACCTCTTTGTCATTGCCGGTCTTGTTGCGCAGACTCGGTTCATAGAAGGGGTTCGGGAGAAACCGCACATCAAGCACCATGTCGGCATCCATGGGCATGCCGTGCTTGAATCCGAAGGACTGGAACGTCACGGTGAATTCCGGGCGGTCTGCGGATTTGAAGCGGTGACGCACACGGTTGATCAGAGCCTGGCTGGACAGCTTGGTGGTGTCCAAATGAAAGGTATTGTTCATGTTGGCCAGGATCTGGTTGAAGGACATGCGTTCCATTTCGATGGCGTCCTCCAGGGTCGTGGCCTGTCCCGAGGCGATCATGGGATGCTGCCGGCGGGTGAACCGGTAGCGAAGCAGCAGCTCTTCATCAGAGCAGTCCAGAAAGATGATCTGCAGGTCTTTGGCGATGTTGTCAAAGTAGTTTACAAAGCTTGTATAATCTGCCGCGGAGACAGACAGGGCGATGTTTTTGTACCGGTCCTGTTCCTTTTCCAGGAGCTCCTGAAGCTGGGGAAGCAGTTCGCGCGGGAAGTTGTCAATACAGCAATAGCCCAGGTCTTCCAGGGCATTCATGGCCGAACTTTTACCGGCACCGGACATGCCGGTCACCAGCACGAGGTTTTCGTTCATATAAGCGTACCCCCTTTGGTCTGTATTGTAGCATGAGGCAGCCACTGAAATGGGGCTGTAACAAACTACCCGATTTAATCGAGTAGGGGGCTACAGCCCTTTTCTT
>ERZ778515.1012-NODE-1012-length-21869-cov-4.723664_pt1 | contig 21869 bp, 17 predicted proteins | sample MGYA00510343_ERZ778515 | MGnify/ENA primary metagenome ERZ778515 (study PRJEB29527, sample SAMN07138965) | mouse gut metagenome | material: feces | host: mouse | place: China:Nanjing | collected 2016-01-25 ...
CATACAGTCGCAATGCCTCCCCTGTCTCCGCCGTATTCCCGTACTTCTACGCACGCAGAAACAAATGCAAATGGTGCTCACCATTTATAAACGGGACGAGCGTCATTTACCGACGGGGCGAACAACAGGAAATAAAAGCATGCTCACCCCGTTTTTATGCTTCTTTCCCTCTCCTTCCCGGAGTTCGGATAAACAAGGTTTCACGGTTTCACAGTCCCCGAAACAGCCGATTCCATGCGGTCGGACGGTGTGAAAGGGCCGGAAAAAAGTCTTCACAACCCCTTCACAAAGGTTTCAAACGACCTCCCGATGCCTGTTTCCTACAAACAGGCGAAAGCCCCTCGCACACCCGCAGATTTTAAGAAATCTCATTTCCTTTGTTTTATTGTTTATTCCGCAGATTTTGCGTAAGTTTGCATTCTATTTATCAGGAAGCGTTATTATATATGTCAGGCAAGTATATTTTACTCATCATTCTATCCTTTCATTATTTTACGGCCACATTTGCTGACAACCATCGAAAAATGCGGAATACGAAAGGAAAACAGGAACTTCGGCAGGCCTTACCCGAACCGGATCCGGTTCTCATCCCCCTGCGTCCGCACCCGGTCGTAGAAGCCATAGCCGAAGCCCAAAGGCACCGGATCAACAGCGGAGAAAGACGCTATGGGATAGACGTGTCGCATTATCAGGGACGCATAGACTGGGACAAGGTGGCCACCGATCCCCATGTGACGTATGCCTATCTGAAAGCCACGGAGGGAGCCGGCTATTTGGATGATACCTATTTTTATAATCTGCGCGAAGCGCGCCGGACGGGAATCAGAGTAGGCTGTTACCACTTTTTCAGTCCGACCGCATCCGTAATGGCCCAGCTGAAAAACTTCACGTCGAACGTCGACCTGAAACAGCACGATTTAATTCCGATTATCGACGTAGAAACCCGTGGACGGAGCAGATTAAGCGAGTTTTGTTCCCGTTTGCAGAATTTTCTGACGTGTATAGAAGAGCACTACGGAGTGAAACCTATCATCTATACCTCCAGCAACTTCTATAATAAATACCTGGCGGGCCGGTTTACAGACTATAAATACATGATTGCACGATACCACGACGAAGTGCCGGAGTTAACCGATGACATCCGGTTCGTCATGTGGCAGTTCACCGCAAGCGGGCGTATAAACGGCATCCCTACGGCCGTAGACCGCAGCCGGTTTATGGATGATTATGACCTATCGGATATATTGTTGCCCCGATAAAATACCGGGGCAACAATCTTCCATTCTTTCTGACGGACCTTTCCCTTTCAGGCCTTCGGAAGGGTCATGCCCAAATAAGTAAAACTAAAATTCTTACCTTTCACCGAGGGGAACTGACTACGGGGATCCACGTCCTGCCGCGCCCGTAAATGGTCGACAATACGATTGTAACAATCCAGTCCGCTGTGTGCTTTCAGCCGGGCCTTGAAGTTGGTATCCTTGTACTGAAACTTATTGGTACCGTTAATGGGGATAACCCGCTTAAAAAGCACACTTCCTTCGTACCACCCCGGTTTCTCGTCGGTCAGTCTGCCGGAGAAGATTTCTTTCGGGCTCTCTGCTCCCCGGGTGTTCGTCACAACTCCCCGCGCACCGTTTTCCTTGAATTCCTGCACCGTTTTTGCCGTTGTCTTGATCACGATGAAATATACCCTCGGACGCACCTTGTAACGTTTCGGGTAAGGCATGGGGCTTTCCATAAATTGTTTCAGATCGGCCATAAAAAACTCATCCAGCACAATGCCGGGGATGGATGATAAAAAAGCAAATGCTTCCTCTGCGCTGCTCACAACGCATTCTTCGTCAAAATAGCGAATGTATAAGTTCATTTATCTATAATATATTAATATAAAAAGGACAATTACGACGAAACGGTAATTGTCTGTTTCGACTGCAAAATTAACAATTTTGCCTGAGTTGGACAAAATTATCCGCCCGGAAAGCACCGGAAAACTGCAAAATAGCTACCTTTGTTCCGGTAGAAAGATATGAACACATGAGAATCATTCGGTTTCTGAAAGATTGGACCCTTCCCACTGCCATGCTGGCCGGTATTTTGGGGTATTTCCTTTATGCTCAGCTCCCGCTTTCGGGACTATGTAAAGTTTATGTGAATCTTTTTATAAGCATCCTTCAGCCGATACTGATTTTCTCGATGCTTTTCATCACTTTCTGCAAAATCAATCCGAAAGAATTGCGTTGGTGCCGCTGGCACGGAATACTGTTGCTGATCCAGACCGGACTGTTCGCGCTATTGTCTTTACCCTTGATATTCATCCCGCAAATCCCCGGTCGTGTGATCATCGAAGGAGCGTTACTCTGTCTGATCTGTCCGACAGCCACAGCGGCAGCCGTGGTAACAGCCAAACTGGGTGGAAATGCCGCCTCGTTGACCGCTTATACGATCTTTATCAATCTGACCACAGCACTTATAGTCCCGCTGTTTGTCCCGCTGATGCATCCGCATCCCGAAATGAATTTCTGGGTATCGTTCGGCCTGATCATAGGCAAAGTTTTCCCTCTGTTGTTCGGACCGTTTCTTCTGGCGCTGTTCGTACGGCGTTTTGCCCCCCGGCTGCACTGCACGGTGGCTGGATACAAGGATCTGGCGTTCTATCTCTGGGCCGTTGCTTTATCCCTTGCCATAGCCGTCACGGTAAAAAGTTTAATGCACAGCCCTGTTTCGGTTGGATCCGAAATCGGCATTGCAGCCGTCTCACTGGCATGCTGCGTCTTGCAGTTTGCCTTCGGGCGATGGGTCGGACGCCGCCACGGAGAGCCTATCGGCAGCGCTCAGGCACTGGGACAAAAGAACACGGTATTTGCCATTTGGATGGGATATACCTTTCTCACTCCTGTAACATCGGTTGCCGGAGGATTTTACAGCGTATGGCACAACTTGTACAATTCTTATCAGCTTTACCGAATGAGAACAGGTGCAGGCCGGACAACGGACTAGAGGTTATACCCCTCTTCTCCCTTGTCATCCGATACAACCGTTCTTTCTTGAAGGATACCACATAAAGTGCTGCATCTTACCATCTGTTTTTCCCGGACGGGCACTACATCCTCTGCCACTCGGAAAACATAAGGCTGCATGAGGGGGCCTCTTTTTCGGGTTGTGCCCTCTTTTCGTCTCTTGTTTGGCTGCTTCTTCCATTTTTCGTATTTTTGCAACGGTTTAGCCCGACAAGAAAGGTGGCTTCTGGGAGCCTTTAATGCTTTTGCAACCTTTTCTTGGATTAGAGACTTATTTCTATTGTCAGTCTCAATTTCCAAACCTTGAAAACAAATTTAGCTACCATGTTTTAAAGATTTGTCGGGTTATTCCTTTTATTTTGTACACCAATAAATAAGACTGCTCTGTCAACAGCAGATCTATAACAACGGGCATCGGACAAGAGCCCTTGAACAGTTCTCATTTTCAATATCATACAAAATAGAAAAGAACAAGAAATGCACGATTTGGAGAACAGTACGGAATAAGGAAATAGCCATTCAACGAAAGCCGAGAACGTACCAATGCCTAGGGGCATTGGTACGTTAGGATGTATTTTATCCGTATGGGACGAATGTTGAAAAAAGGAGAAAGCAGCTTATTCGGCTGCTTTCTCCTTATCTTTCATTTCTTGCCTTTTCCCGAATGGCTTCACAAATAAAATCTGTCATTTTGCCTTCTACTTTTTCGAGAATAGCCATGACATCATCCGGCGCCCTGAAGGCATAAGACTTTGCCGTTGTCTTCTTCCGACCGGATCCCTCTCGCCTGCCTCCCCGCTTGCTCTTGCTTTTTTCTGTTTCTTCCATTGTTTTCTTCTGTTTATAAAGATTTCAGATTAACGGATACGAACGTCTTTCTCTACATTAGCCCCAACATCCGCACACTTTTATGCTTTAACTATCAACAAAAAAGGAGGGCATAAAGCCCTCCTTTCCAGTGATTCCGTTGGGGTTCGAACCCAAGACCCACGCCTTAGAAGGGCGTTGCTCTAATCCAACTGAGCTACGGAACCGACCTTAATTCGGCTGCAAAGGTAATGCTTTATACACAAAGAAACAAATTTTGTAGCATAAAAATAGTCCTTTATGTATAAAGCATTTCCCATTGTTCCGTTTTTACCGGTCACAGCTGATCACTTCACAAACTTATGCGTACGAACCCCGGAAGAAGTTCTGATCTTCAACAGATACGCACCGTGAGGCAGTCCGATCATGGAAATGTCCGCCCCGACACCCGGAGCACAAGAACGGTGAGCCAATGTAACACCTCCCAGGTTGAGTAGCGTGACTTCGGTAGCCTGATCCGACATCCCGGAATAAACTACAGACTGCCGTTCTCTGTCGTATCGGACGTTTATATTTTCCTGCGGAGCCGTTGTCGTACCCACACCAACCGCCTGATTCCGGCGCACGTCAAAGCGCAACGTGTAAGTATATTCTCCGGTGGACGGACATTTATAAGCGTCTATTACACCCGGACCGCAACTGCCATTACCCAAACCGCGCTGAAGATAATCGAAACGCGCATAGGTACCTGCCTCTTTTTTCAGTTCCCAAGGATGCAGACGGCTTTTGCCAAACTGCTCGTCATCGTAATGCGAGAGAGAGAATGCCACTTGCCCTTCGGTGGTAATCACCAACGAATCATTCGTCACATGGTTCAGCATCACCAACTGACGCAACCCTTCCCGATTTCCCATGCTTTGCGGATGGCTGTACATCTCAAACATATCGGTTATCGTCGTCGAATAACGACCGAAGAAACTGCCGGTATAACGATCCGGATAGTTTTCCCACGGGCCACGGGCGTAATAGGTAATATCTTCATAATCGACCGGGAATTCAGTACGTAAACCGATACGGCGCAAATCGGTGACTTGGGGACGGAACGTAGCTTTCAAGTCCACGGTGCCTCCGGAATAGAGAGTATAAACCAACGTGTAAGGACATTTGGAACCGTTTACATTAACCGTCACTTCACAATGCTGCTTATCGTCAGACAACCGGGTTGTGTAGGTGGAAGTTCCTTTCCCGCCATTCGTATCACCCTGTGTATCGTTTTCGATCCAAAGGAAGTTGCTGTATGTCGGATTGGCTGTAAACACCGTATTGCCATATTGTTTCCACGACAAGAGCGCTCCCGTGTTTTTATTAAATTGCAAAGAGACATTGTCGTTTCCAACCGTAACTTTTGTCAACGCATTCCTTATGGTTATATCATTGCCCGAAACATCAGTCACCGAAGGTAACACATCTTCCCGCTCCTGCAAAACAAATTGCTCGGCGGCCATTGCATAGCCGGCTTCCGCCCATGACGTCGCTTCTCTCAAACAAAGCTGTACATTCAGAAAATACTCAGCCATGTCCTCTGTTATCGGAGTAGAGAACGGAAGACTGACCGTTGTCTCCTCAGCGGGAGCGACCTCCGGCATTTCGACAGTGCCTTCTTCGATTATCGTTCCATCCTTAAGCACTTCATACTTCAAAACAAATTGGTTCAGATTGATAAAATTATACGCATTGCGCAATCTCACCTCCCGGCTTCCGGGAAGGAATTCCAGAAACTTCACATACTGGTATATCTTCTTTACTTCGGTCAGCTTAGGCGTCCACGCACGGTCGGCCGTGATAATACCGTTGTTCAGGAAGTTACCCTGATGAGGTCCCGGATAATCGTAGCCCGACACATAATGCGGAAAACCGTTCTTTTCCAGCTCGCCCGCCGCAATGGCTTCCGGATCGTATACAGACTGGTCCACCCAATCCCAGATACATCCGCCGATACCGTTGGCACTGCCTTCGATAATGTCCCAGTATTCTTTCAAGTTACCTACGGAATTCCCCATAGCATGCGCATATTCACACATAAAATAAGGTTTACCGCTTGCATTGACTCTCGCATTATACTCTACATTGGACAAATACGGATACATCACCGAATGCAGATCGGTATTATCGCCGCCACCCGGACTGCGCGTCGCTCCTTCGTAATGGATAATGCGCGGATCCAGTGCCCGTGTGGCTGCGTATGTAGCCGTAAAGTTGGAACCGTTGCCCGACTCGTTACCTAACGACCAGAATATGACGGAGGGATGGTTTCTGTCACGCAACACCATACGCACCGTGCGGTCCACATATTGGGCACGCCAAGACGGACTGTTCGTCATATCTCCGTTATCGGCCCAGTTCTTGTGGCATTCCACATCCGCTTCGTCCATGACATACATACCGTAGTAATCGAACAAGGCATTCATTTTGCTCTGACGGGGATAGTGGCTGGTACGCACGGTATTGACATTGGCCTGTTTCATCATTGTAATATCCGTTATCATCATAGGCACATCAATGGAGCGTCCGTACAAAGGATGGGTGTCCTGTGTATTCACACCCTTAAAATAGACTTGCTTGCCATTGATATACACCAAAGTACCGCGAATCTCCACGTGCCGGAAACCGTATTTTGTAGCAAAGACCGACTCTTCCGTGCCGTCACCGGCTTTCTGCCGCACAACAACCGTATACAGGACAGGCGTTTCGGCCGACCATAATTGCAAACCGGTCAATCCGCTTTCTTCCATCACCACCGTACAAGCAGAATCTCCCGCTGAGAATGTGACATCGCGCTGCAAACGAGCCACCAAACTGCCGTCCGGCCCCAGCAAATCCACTTCCAACTGTTTTTCTGCAGCTACCTGGGTACGGTTGTCCATCTCCAGCTGCACACGCAATTTGCCCGATGTATAGCCGGTGGTAGGATCAAGCGTACTTGTAATATAATGGTCGCGTACAAATGTGTTTGGCGTAGCAAACAAATACACATCCCGGAAAATCCCGCTCATGTGGAACATATCCTGCCCTTCCAGGTATGAGCCGTCGCACCAGCGCAACACTTGCACCGACACGTTGTTCTGCCCTTTACGCACATAAGCCGTCACATCAAATTCCGCATCGTTGTTTGCCCCTTGCGTATATCCCACGTACTGTCCGTTCATCCACACGAAAGCCGCACTGTATATACCGTCGAAATGAAGGAAAGTACGTTTCCCGTCCCATTCTTCGGGTAAAGTGAATTCCCGTCGGTAAGAGCCTACCGGATTATCACCGAATTGCCCTTTATAGGCACTCTTTACCCGAATATAAGGCGGATTGTCCTCAAAAGGATATTCCACATTTACGTACAAAGGTTTGTCGTAGCCTTTCATTTCCCAACACGACGGTACGCTAATCATCTCCCATGCCGAAACATCGGCATTGTCACCGTAGAAGTCCGCCTCGCCGGGCCGTTGCGAAGGCTCGCTTACAAAATGGAACTTCCAAACTCCGTTCAGGGACTGGTATTCAGCCCTTTCCGGTTCTGTCCAAGGATAATTATAGCGGGCATCCGCCTTCAAAGCCTCCGTCGTACGATACGGAATGTAAACCGCATGTCCCGCCTCTTTGTTCTCCTCGAAGAATGTTTCGTTTTCCCAACAATCACGTTCTATTTGGGGAGCTTCCGTGCCTTCCAACCTGAAATAAGTGCTTTCGTCCGCCGGGTCGGAAGTCAGTTCCAATTCATGTTTTTCATTCCCTTTCACATAATACGTTGTTCCTTTGTTGGAACCTTGCAACTGATATACTCCTTTCCGCCCTTCTACCGCAACAAACAAAATCTGTTGGTTCTTGTTACCGGTATTCACCGTCCATTGCAACGGACGCTGCCTGCCGTCCAAAGCCAGGTCTACGGCCTTCCCGCTGTATATATTCTTCAGCACAAACGTACCGGATGTATTGCCCGATACCAATTGCCAGATCTGCCCCATCGACGAACTATTGTCCGGCTCCAAATAAATATAGGCATCGTTATCCGCATTGTTACGGTTGTCAATGTATCTGCCGCTATTCAGATGCAGCAACCGATAATGTTGTTTGGCAATCGGAAAGGTCAGCCCGTTGCCCTGTAACAATTCAAAATGAAAATACGTATCCGGTGTATCTGTGTCTGAAGCCATTTTCAACGAATTGTTGGCATTGGCCGTCATAACCATCGAGGGTTGAGCCGCATTAAGAAGTTTATACGTATTCTCCCGTCCCTCCACAGCCTGAAGCTTAAATAGCTGGTTGGGATTGTTCATATCCATAGTCCATTGCAACACAGCCCCTACGGTAGGTGCCATATCTATGGCTTTCAAGTAAGTAGGGTTCACCAATTGGCATGTCTGTTCCAACTCATCCTTGAACACAAGCGCCCATTCCTGTCCGGCACTCGACTCGTCCGTTGCAGCCAATGTAATGCGCACATCATTGTCTCCTCGGTTACCGTTCGTCAACGCTTTCCCACTCTTGGCATTGGTAATACGGTATACGTTACCCGTTTTTAAAGCCACTGTCTGAGCCTTTGTTGCCAAGTCTCCTGCCAGAAGACACATCAGCACAAACCATACCGCTCTTTTCATCTGGTTCGTCATATTTTCGTTTAATAAAAGGTTAATTAATATCTCTTCAACTATCTATTTCACGGCCTATTGCCTTTCTTTTCCTCCGGTTTGAGAGGCGCAACAAAGTAAAGCATTTTTTTTCAACTACAAAACTCTTTCCTTCTTTTTTGCCATCTGCCAGAATCTTTATTTGTACATCCAATATTTATCAACGATATTCAGATAAAAATCATTAGGCCGGCGCCCAAAAGCCACAGCATACATCCCCACTCCTTTTTCCTTCAGTTCTTTTAAACGGCTCTGTCCTACCTCATCGGGAGTCTCGACCTCAAAATCAGACAGTATCAACAAATCAGCATAAGCATAGTCCGCTGTCCACAAGGACGCTACGGCCTCAGTCAGCGCCGTCTGCACGTCTGTTCCTCCGTGAAAAGAACGGCAGAAGAACTCCGATAGCAAAGGAAGGCCTTCGTATAAACTGCCAAACTCAACCGTCTCCGTCTGATCGGAAAACAAAATAACCCGGCAACGCCGGCCGGTTTGCTCCGAAAGCAATCCCACACTCAATACAATGGCTTTCGCAATATCTTCCCGGACACCGGCCATCGAACCCGACGAATCCACACAAACTACAAAAGGTCCCTGCATGGAGGGGTTGGGCGTATCGTTCCCAGAATGCGGAGTTGCCTTACCTCTTTCCGTCACCTGCGATGCCACTTCGAAGACCTGAAGCGTTTTTTCCGTATAACGTTTCAAGAAGAAAGGATGCAACACAGTATCAGCCATATAAGCATATTCCAAAGGCAATAAGGCATTCAAATTGTCTCCCTCCTTCACCCCCGTAATATCACTTGGAGAAGAACGTTTGATTGTATGCAGGCTATGTTTGTCGTTCAAGGCCTTATATCGTTTCTGTCCCAAAGGGGTCTGTCGTCCCAACCGGGCATTCAGCTCCCTGACAATCGGATTACGTTTCAGAATAAGAGCCAGTTCGCGCAGGCGTTTTCTGAGTTCGGGAGTTTGCTTGCTCTGCAACCACTCCAGACGGGGAGCGGTATCGTCTCCTTTTCTTCCGCAATTCGCCAGTTTTTCGGCCGTTTGCCGGACGATACGGTAATAGTCGGCACACAGTTGTTCGATATGGATCAGTTGATAATTATATTCCCTATCGGATAAAGCCTTTTCCCAACGCTCTTCAAACAGATGCCGTAAAGTGTTCCACGGCCATGAGCCGGCGGACATGGAACGGAACAGTTGCAAATAATAATCCACGTTCAACTCACAACTGTCGTACCGTGCAGAAAAAGCGCGATTCAACCGTCCCAGTTCCGACAGGAAACCGGCATCTTGCGTCGCTTTTACCCGATAAAAAGCGTCCCACTGCTCACCGTAAAACGAATACACCTCTTGCAAGCCGGCTCTTCTCCGGGCATGATAACGTTCGATCTCCTCTTCCACTTCACTCGTTCTCACCGCACCGGAAGCCAGCAACGGTGCATACACTTCCGCAGCACAAGCACGCAGGCGGTTGCGAAACAGCGTGTACAAATCTTCCATACGAGAAAACTTACCGGGAGTTTCCGCAGGCATATTGCAATTCGTTCAGCTCGTTCTCGATACGGTTCAGGGAAAAAGACGCAGCACGTAAGGCATCTTCCACTCTGTTTCTCAGCCCTTCATCCAAAAACAGATGGCCGGCAGCACAATCCGTCTCCTGTTCCTTAAAAGTCTGCAACCTTGCCTTACTCTCTTTTATTTCCTCCGCCAATCTTTTCATCACTTCCAGCCATTGTTCATCCACCAGGCCCAGCGGTTCCGCATCCGGTAATTCATCGGTTGTCTTTTCGGTCAACAAAGGATATTCTTTGCCATTTACAACTACGGCACACGGACGGGCAACGACTTGCAGAATGTCCTTCGGGAAAACGGAAGGATAACGGCTTTTTTCATATTTCTTAAGAACTTGTCCGCCTGTCTTATAGCGGTCGGTCACTAATACAAACGGGGTCGGACGGTTCTTGTCCAATTGCTTGTATTCACTGGCATACATGAATATGTTACGTGACGAATGTCCGGTTATAAGCTGGTAATAGAAACTATGAACTACTTTCATCCCCTTTGTTTCGGGGGCTTCCGACCGGACTTGCGAACGCAACTCATCGCGCAAAGCCGCCATCCGGTCCTGTAACAATTGCACCCGGCAAGTCTCCTCAATCGTTTGCACCAATGCCCGGCTCAACAGACGCAGCAAAGCCTCCCTACGGTCGGGCGCATCCCACAAGACATGTGCCAGCAACATGGCATCCGACAGTCTCACCTCGGAACGTCCGTTCAGAAAAGCCGAGGCACGCAACACGTTGACCGCCTTCTTCCACCTGCGGTCGGACACCCGAAACACTTCTTCCGTTGCAGAAACGGCGTCTACCGAATCCCCACGTATCAGTTCGTCGCGCATCCGATGGATAAAAGCAAGCAGGATCTCCGGGACGACAATCCGATCCATTCCCCATCGCCATACTTCCAGTTCCCGGGCGGTCAGCTTTAATTCCTCCGGGACACCCGGAACCGACGGTGCCGTATCGGTTATCATACGATCGAACAAATCGTTACGCGATATGTCCGTCACCACACAGCGCAACAGGAAGCGGTCCCACAGGGCTTCCAACCCTTCTCCTTCGGCCGGCAATTCGTTGGAAGCGGCAATCAGCCCTTTCAGTGGCAAACGGATCAGTTGGCGTCCGTTCCGGTATACCTTTTCATTAAGTACGGTCAGTAAAGCATTCTGAATGCCGGGACCGGCCTTCCATATTTCATCCAGAAACACGATGTCGGCCGATGGCAGGTATCCGTCGGTCACCCGTTCGTAACGGTCTTCGTCTTTCAGCTTCGAGATGGAAACGGGACCGAATATTTCGTCCGGCGTACTGAATCGTGACATAAGATATTCAAACGAAGAAGCGCCCGCAAAGGCTTCTTTCAGCCGGCGGGCTATCATACTCTTGGCCACACCCGGAGGTCCTAACAGAAAGAGGCTCTCCCCCGCCACAGCCGACAGGAGCGCCAATGCCACCGCCTGCTCTTTTTCATACAACCCTTCGTTCAACGCCGACAGCAACAACCGCAACCGTCCCGGGTTCGTTTCGTTTGTCTCGCTCACTTGTCTCTTCTCCTGTTCAGCTGCCGATAATACACGGCGTCAAACACCCATTCTCCCAAAGCAAATATCAGTAGCTGTATGACAAAAAGCCACCCGGCAGCCGACGAAAGAAATGCGAACAACACGCCCAGCAACATAGTCAGCCCGAAAAGATATGCAGCGCTCAGACGGACTTTACCCAAAGCATACAATATGAAATTCATCACGGCCAGCAGAAAAAAGTAAGCCACCGTCATATACATGCCTTTGCCGTTCACCCGACAAGCCGGGAAAAAGACGAACTGTACCGTCATCGCTCCACACAGAAGCAACGTCAAGCCCCCTACTTGCATAAGGCAAAACCGCTTAATGTTTTGCTCAAACCATTGTCTTCCTCTAGCCATATTGTCAACGGATTAACAAGTCCACAAGAAAGTATACGCCCAAACCCAACAGCCAACCCAGCAGCACCTTTCCGCTGATATGACGGAAATACCACCAGATCGTCACTCCTTCGCTCTTCATCAGAGCGTAGCCCGAAGTCGATCCGATAGGCAACAGGCAACCGCCCACACTGGCGCAGAAAGCCACCAGGTGCCAATACTGTCCGTTCAACATGAACGAACGGGCGTATTCGGGATCTATCCGGCGAATCACGGAAGCATGTTCGGCCACATCATACATGGAAATGCTGCTCAACACCAATACGATGTTATCCAGCACAGCCGAAATCAGACCGAGCGCCACGCTGAGCACATATATATTATGAATCTTATGGTCGCACCATTCCGATGCGGCATGAAGGGCGCCCGTTTCCGCCAAGGCCCCCACTGCCAGACACACGCCTATAAAGAAAAGAATAGTCTGCAAACTCTCATACTGCAAAAAGCGCGGGAAAGTGCGGGTGACAGGCTGATCCGTACGGATACGTTTCTGGTTGCATACTTCGTTCACTACCCAGAACAAGGCCAACACACACAAAGCCCCTACAAACGGCGGCAACTTGGTAATGCTGTGAAAAGTAGGGATAAACCACAATCCGCCGATTCCCACAAAAAACATCAGAATGCGCTGCCAAGGGGCCAGCGTCGTATCGTCGCCGCGAAAATACAGACGGGGTTCCTCTATCTCAATACGCTCGGGCAACTTTCTTGAAATCAACAAAGTGGGAACGATCACCGCCACCAGGGAAGGAAGCACCAGCGCCTCGGAAAAACTGGAGGGGGTAACGGCTTCCTTCGACCACAGCATCAACGAACATACATCCCCGATCACCGTGAAACAGCCGCCGCAATTGGCAGCCAGCACAATGGCCGCCCCATACTGCATCCGCCAAAGCGGTTTCACCACAATCTGGCGCATCACAACCAGCATCATCACCGTTGTGGTCAGGTTATCCAGATTGGCCGATAACAGATAAGTGATACCCACTAAGGACCACAACAGGCGGCGACTGTTACGGGTACGCACCCAAGCCCGGATAAAATCGAAACAACCGTTCACATTGAGCACCTCCACAATGGCCATCGTCGCGAGCAAGAAAAGCACGATACCACAAATATAGGCGGCATAATGCACAAAGATATGCTGGGCTATGAACGTCTTTACGGCTGTGACCGTAGAAGGCATCCCATGCAGGAAATCGGCAAATTCATGCGGATACATCGCCCGTACATACGTACCGCCGTCGCACATAAACAGAATCCATCCCACCACACCCAGGAACATGGCCACAGCCGACTTGTTGATTTTAGTAATGTGTTCCGTGGCAATAAACACGTAACCCAACAAAAAAAAGGAGACGATAATAAATGTCATATTCAGTTTCTTTCTACATTTCCCGCCGTTTGGTGAGAATCCCGTAACACTACCGCAAAAGTAGCAAAAACAATCGATTTACGGCCATTCCCTCCTTCTTTTTTTAGTTCTCTCAGACAGGCTGCGTTTTTTTCGATGTGAAATATCGGTTACATTCTCTTGCATATATCGAACATCCTTAGTATCTTTGCCTGTACGGAAACGCATGCAGACTTAAAACTAAAACCACACGGAAGCACCGGCTTCCCCACTTAACAGAGTTATCTATGAGACTTAAAGCAAACCGGGCGACCGAAAATCTACTGTCCCCTCTCTTTTTTCTGGCTCGCTGGTTGGAAGACATTCATCGGAACGTCAGCGAATATTTCTGGCATCATTATTCCATGAATTATTGCCGGCGGCGGGGTGTGCGGTTTCCTGCAAGCGGCGAGATCAGTTTCCGGGGACGTCCGTTTCTACGGATCGACAGAGGGTGCGACATCCGTTTCGGTCATAACTTCCGGTGCAACTCGGGCAAGAACTACAGTTGTGACGACCACGAATGTTCCCTGATCCGTGTGAAACGGGGAGCCGTGCTGCATATCGGAGACCATAGCGGCATGACGAATGCCAGTCTGCAATGCTATTGTTCCATCACGATAGGCAATTATGTAAACATCGGTACGGGCACCCGCATCTTCGACACGAACTGGCACAGTACCGACTGGCGCGACCGCATGGACCCGGACCGAGACATGAAAAATGCCGGTACGGCTCCCATTGTCATCAAAGACCATGCTTTTATCGGTGCCAACAGCTTGGTGATGAAAGGTGTTACCATCGGAGAAAGAGCCGTCATAGCGGCCGGAAGCGTGGTGGGGAAAGATGTACCCGCCGGCGAAATCTGGGGCGGTAATCCGGCCCGGTTTATCAAGCGGATAGACGACTGAAGCCGTCAGTCCGCGTGGATTTCCACAATCCGGTAGCGATTGCCCACCCGCGTATGACACCGTTCCACACCGGCTGCCTGCAAGGCTCGGGAGAAACTCTGCATATTCACTCCCGCCATCGCCCCGTGACAACGGGCACGCACCATCTGCACCACTTCCGGCAAAGCATACAATCTGCACTCCTCGCCCGGCAATGCCGCCCGAAAATACAGGCGGAAAGCCTCTTCGACCGGACATACCCGATAAAAAGCGGCATTATTGCGCTGAATGGCTTCCTCTTCCTCCGACGTAAACCAATACCGTTCCCCGGCCCGCAGCAAAGCTTTCAGCTGGGCATATACCTGCGTATGGCAGATCCCGCTGCTGTCTATGGGACGTTCTACCGACACACACAGAAAGCGCCGGCTTCCCGACGGATCGGTAAGCAACTCCCGGGAATTGGATGTTCCGATAAACGATGCCACCCGAGGCAGTCGACCGGCATGGCGCCGGTAGGCCCGCCGCAGATGAAGGTCCGACAGCTGCATGATATTCTTTAACAAAGGTTGTTTGCGGGCGGAAATACGGTCGAATTCATCCAGATTGATCAAGCCCATCTCCACCAGTTTATTCTCCACCGACAGCGGCGACGCCAGATCTATGCTGTCCGTGTAATAGCTCTGCAACACAGGAGGCATCAATGCCCGGCAGAACGTGGATTTTCCCATGCCCTGCGTCTCGCTCACCAGTACGGGGGCCACACTGTTGGCGTACATACGGTCCAGCCCCATCCATTGTGCCGCCAAAGCCAGCATCCAGCGCCGGAATCCGTTTACCCACAAGGGACTGTGAGATACGCGGCGGGCCAACTCTTCCAGACGGTCACGACCGTCCCAGTCCGGCAGACCGTCGAAATAATGGAGAAACGGATGGTAATCCGGGGTGCGCACAGAGTGCACGATCCGCGCCACATCCCTGTCCCAGCAGGCAATCCCCTCGGCATGCGCTTCCAGACAGATAGCATTCAAATGGCGCGGTGTGACGGGCACGAAAGTACGCTCTTGCTCCTCCAGGCGGTGCAATTCCGTGACATCCGTCAGCATATTATGCCGGAATTCATACCTGCTTTGTAAAAAGCATGCCAAATCGCGCTCCATCTTCCCCACCGCAGGTTCGGCAATGGACCGCTTCGCCGTTTCCGTACCACCTCGTTTGCCAACCGTTTTTCCCGTACGCACTGTCAGGCGTTCCCACCAGTAGCGCAACATGTCTCGTACCACCTTTTTCAAATTCATTCCGTTCATTTTAAAGTTCCGTCGGCAAATATACGATACAAACAGTGCGTTTTCCAAATTTTCAGATAACCGACTTATATACAAATATTTATTCCATTGTATATTTAGTACGTTGTCAATTGTGAATGCAATGTGAAAGAGCTGTGAAACCTTTGTACCCCACTCCTTCACCTTACCGACCGCATGAAATGGACATTTCCGACGCCGGTGAAAGCGTGAAACCGTCTTTTGACAAACACAGAGAGGAGAGACACAAATGCGGCCTAGGCCTCGCTCCACCGTGGTGCGCTCCCCGCTTCCACCTGTTGCAGACCATCATTGCAGGAGACGAGCACCCCGATCATAGAATCTGCGCATCTCCAGGCTTCGTTATCCCGATACATGTGACACACCTATGCCCATAAAAAAAGGACGTCTCCCACAGCGAAATACGTCCTTTCCTATTTAAATCGGTATCAAGAAACGAAAGGCATGCAACACACGAACCGCACGGTTTGAATGAACACATCCTATCGTCTATGCAGCTTATGTATTGTAGACCGACTCTCCATGTTCATAAATATCAAGGCCTTCCTCTTCGATTCTCGCCGGCACGCGAAGACCGTGAACCCAATCGACACCTTTAAAAATCAAAAAGCCCATGCCGGCAGCCCACAAGCCGATCGTAACCGCTCCGAATGCCTGTGCGCCGAGCAAGCCCCAGCCGGCCCCATAGAAAAGTCCCTCCGTCACCGAAAAAAGACCGGTGAGCAAAGTCCCCGTAAATCCGCATACGCCATGAACGGAAACCGCACCGACAGGATCATCGATTTTGAGAACACGATCAACAAATTCCACAGAAAGAACCATAAGCAGTCCGCATATAAGCCCAATGATTACCGCCCCTAAGGGCGAAACGGCATCGCAACCGGCTGTGATGCCGACAAGACCGGCCAGGATGCCGTTGAGCGTGAGCGACAAAGAGGGCTTTCCATACTTAAACCAACTCAGCACAAGCGTGGCAAATCCGCCGGCACAGGCCGCAAGGTTGGTGTTGAGAAAAACAAGTGATATTGAAACCTGATCCTCCATAGTAGCGGCAGCAAGGCGCGAACCCGGATTAAAGCCGAACCAGCCGAACCATAAAATGAAAACACCAAGCGCAGCTATGGTAAGATTATGGCCGGGAATGGCTTTCGATTTGCCGTCACGTGTATATTTGCCAATACGCGGACCCAGTATGGCGGCTCCGACCAACGCTATCCAGCCTCCAACAGAATGCACAATCGCCGAACCGGCAAAGTCATGGAATGTGGTGCCGAAAACGCTCATCATGAACGAGCCTTCACTGCCATCCATCAGCCAGCCGCCACCCCATGTCCAATGTCCCGATATCGGATAGACAAGCACACTGATGAAAATAGTATATATAAGGTAAGCGGAGAATTTAGTGCGCTCGGCCATCGCCCCAGATACGATTGTGGCCGCTGTGGCGCAGAATACGGTCTGAAACACCAAAAAACCTTCCGTCGGCAGAGAGGCGGAATCGGGAAGAGCCAGGCTCTCAAAACACGTACTCATAAAATGCGGAACGCCACAGAACCCACCGATACCAAACATAATGCCGAAACCAATGAACCAATAGAAAAGTGAACCGAAAATAAAGTCCACAAAATTCTTCATCAGAATATTGGCCGTGTTTTTTGAACGGGTGAAACCGGCCTCGACCATGGCAAACCCGGGCTGCATGAAAAAGACAAGCATGGCTGCAAGAAGCATCCATACGGTATTAAGTCCTGACACCAGAGCATCCGGTTCTTTCTCGACCATGCTCTCAACCGCATGACTAACCGAATAAACACTCTCCCCCATCACACCGGGAATCGAATCTGCCGTCAACGTATCGGCAGTGGCAAAAGCAGGAAAAACGACAGTCGCCGCAAGCAGCAGGATTGTCCCTAATAATCTATATGTTTTCATTATCTTATGCTGTTAGTAAATAATTGCTTTCCATGAATAGATCTCTAATCCCATGCCGGTTCACTTCTCATGTTCGGCATTGTAGAGAGCAATATCACCACGCTCACCGGTACGGATGCGCACGGAATCCTCAACCGGAATAATAAAAATACGGCCGTCACCGATTTCTCCGGTCTGCGCAGCCTCTACTATTGCCGATACAGTTCGTTCCACATTTATATCGCGGACAACAATCGATACCAGGATGCGTTCGATAGAACTTGTATCATACATCACCCCACGATAAATACGAGCTTGTCTGGATTTTCCGATACCTCTGACTTCGTAATACGAGAACCATTCAATATCGGCCTCTAGAAGAGCGCTTTTTACTTCCTCAAATTTGGTTTTGCGAATAATCGCTTCAATCTTTTTCATTTGTCAATAACTATTTTATGTTTGTATTCATATTCAATAATCACAAGGTCGTAAACGAAACTCCTGCAACTAAATATCCTTTTTCATTGCGCGGATTACAGATTCCTTTGGCATAGAGTTTAAGGACACATGATTTAGCCGGATTGAATTCTTTGGCAACACTTAGTCCGATATTGACAACGGAAAATCCTGTAGTGCTGTAGAAACTTGTCTTCCAAGGAGATGCTCCCAGTTCGGCATTCCATGCAAGTCCTCCCAGCATGAAAGGGGCACTCAACTCGATATAGGACGAATATGCTCGGTCCCCCTTATGCCCGGCGCCGTCGTTTCCGGCGATATTCGTATACCAACCGAACACCACAGGACCGAAGTCGTAACCGACATGCGCTTCAAAGACATGCGCTGTACGATGGGACGCATAGTGAAAATATCCGGGACCGTTGTCAAACCAATAATCGGTCATGCCGACTTGAAAACCTTTTCCTCCCCATGCTAACGTCACATCGACTTCTTTAACATCTTCTTTATCGAAACCGGACGATCCCCATGCGCTTAAGGAAAAACCCCGATATTCAACCCCTAAACCCGGTTGAATACTGATACCACCTAGATTTTGCCCCCGCCATATATAAGTGCTTACCCAGTCGGCATTCAACGAAGCGCTTATTCTGTGACTTTCCTCCAGCTCCGACGCAACAACCGGAGAGGATGATGCAAGCATGTAGCCTGCCAATGAAACGGACAATGCTTTTGAACTCATAATCTTTTTACCTTAAAAAAACAATAATTAAATCCTATTCACACAGCAAAGATACTATCACTAATTTATATAAACAAGAAAAACACTACTAAAATGCAACATCAAAACACAAATACAAAAACAATATGATATAATATAAATATATAATACATCATTTTGACATATCAACAAAAAAGAAAAAGATACAATAGCACATGATTGCCCCTCTTCATTCTCTGTCGTAGCAGGCAATAATGGTGAAGCATGCGCTTGCGGGCTTTCTTATCCGTATAAAACAAGAATGGTTATAGCCCTCTCTCACGACTATAACCATTCTTTATTAATGATGTTTTTTTACAACTCAACCTCATCGGTGCAAGGACGTCGAGCATTGGCAAAAGACATTTACGATCCCCTTAAATACGAACAAGAAAATATTTTGAAGTTGCCATGTATCGAGTTAGGGATTGTCTCATTATATATATCCATTATCTACATCACAAATTTAACTCCAACAATACATCTCCTTTTGTATTCAACACCTTAACTGTCAGCGTTTCCTTTTTCTTTTGAATAATCATCACTGTAGCAGAATTTATGCTATACCCTCCACCGATGACAACCGGATAATTATTCCCCAGTTCCCCCTTGGGGTGATAGGCAAATTGATGTGTATGCGCGTTCAGACTGACATGGAACGGTGCTTTAGAGAGCAGCGGAGTCCACAACTCCTCGCAAAGATTCTTCCCGTCGTTACCGTACAGCGGAATATGATGGATAAGTATACGTTTACGGGCTTTCTTGAAAGCTTTGCCGGATAACTCCGTTCTTAAAAAATCCACTTGCTCATGACGCAAGCGAGTAAAGTCATTCAGATCGTAGTACACCCAATGACTATCTTCCTTATCTTCTCCGCAATCCAACATGACAATGCGGGTATCTCCCCAATTAAAGGCGCCGTATGTCTTATTACCCGGGTAATCATAATGATCGCGCAAGCCAATGGAATAGGCATTACGAATCTCATGGTTTCCCCGCATGAAGAAAACAGGAATACAATCGCCGTGCACTCCCTCCGTCAATTGACTGATAAATTTTGTCGCCTGGACGGGATTAGCCGGATCGTCCACGCAATCTCCATTGAACACGGCAAAATCATAATTTATATCCTGAATCTGGCGGCACAACGCCTCAAACGTCGCCCCTTGTTTGTGCAGGTCATTAAACACTACGGCGGTGAAACTATCGGCGTCAGCGCTCGGCAAAGTAAAATGACTGAAAGCGGAACGAGCCGTATTTCCAAACACCTTTTTATATGCCTGATACGACAGAATCTCCTGCGAACAAACCCTATAATAATAGGTTTGTCCAGGCTGCAAACTGTCCAGACGAATCTTGTGCAATGTCCGATTACATACCACTTGTCCGTCCACGACCGTACGGGCACGTTTCAGACGGGTGGTATCGGTACCGTACTCTACCCAGCTATAAGACGGAACCGTTGTTTCCCACATCACGGTCATACCGCCATCCAACGGATTTTGCAGATAAGGACGGGCACGAAAGAGGCGATCGGGCTTTTCCGCCATACACAGATCTACCGTTACCGGTCGATGGTCGGAAGCGACGGTATCGTTCACTACCCGACTGCCTTTAAGGAACTTTGCACCGGCCGTCGGTTTGAATACAAAGATATAATCAATCGTCTTTCCAGGGTGAAGGGAGGGATAGGTAGGGTACTTGGGATTGGACAACATTTCAAAGTCCTTTTGAACGGCTTTAATAAAATCCTCGTCCGGTTCCGCATTCATATCACCCGCCAAGAAGAAGGGTTTGTGATAGGTAGCAGCCGTTTCCCTGATTTTCTCTACAGATGCCATTCTGTCCGCCTCTGTGAGAGACAGGTGCGTGCAAGCATATACATAGTCCTCAAATTCAGCTACCAGCATCACGCGAGCTTCTTCTCTGCCCGGCAGAGGTACGGTTTCCAATCGGAGCGGTTTACGCTTAGTCAGGATTCCTATTCCATATTTTCCTTGATCGTGAGGGATGGCCGGAGCAAAGTAAGCCTGCATCCGGGCACGCTCTGCAATCTCCCCCAAAACATATTTTTCTCCGCTGCGACGGGTCATACTATCCGTTTCCTGAACGGCTATCACATCAGCTCCCGCTTCCGTAATGACGTTGGCGATACGCTGATAATTGCGAATACCATCCATCCCGTTCGCATTCCTTATATTATACGTCATCAACCGCAATGTGTGCTGCGAATACGAAGAACAGGCAAATACAGCACCGCACAGCATCATAACAAGTTTTCTCATTATCTTTCTTTTTATATGGTTTAATAAAATAAGGTAAACAGAATGATAGACAACAAAGATAATAAAAAAGGTATACAAAATTACAAAAGAATGGCAAAAAAGAAGTACTTTTGTAAGGGAGTGTATATACGATAGTAAACCCCATAGGTACGATTACGAGCTATTTTATTGTCTCACGGGAATAATGGTAGCCGAGGTTCCTAGCCAATTCATGATGAGAAAATAGTATAAAACCTTTCAAATATGCAGATGGAAGCTGATAAACCTAAAAGAATCCGCCGGAAAAAAGTGGACATTGAAAAAGCCATAAACAAAGCGGCCAAAGAAATTATCCTTAAAAAGGGATTTTCGGGAATGGCTCTTCTGGATCTCATCAAACGAGCAATAATAGAGCCGGTCACTTTCTACAACCGTTATAAAAACCAAGAGGAATTCTATGATAATCTTGTAAGAGAATATGATTACTGGTTTAATGATATTATAAAAACATCCTCGCATAACTCCTGTAGCAAGGAAGGATATTTGGAAATCTTTAAAAGCCTGTCTGACTACTTGAAAGATGATACGGTTATGCTGGAATTGCTTCGGTGGGAGATCAATGAGACAAACAGTGTCACCCGACGTACGGCGATGAACCGTGAAATCCAAATGTTGCCATTAACACATATCTATGAGAAAGGATTTAAAGACACCGGACTTGATATAGTGGCTATCTCCGCTCTCTTAATGGCGGGAATTTATTATATGAATCTCCATCGGCGGTGCTCTCCTTTTTGTGGCATAGACCTTACGAAGGAAGACGACCGGGAAAGAATCAA
>ERZ778515.1013-NODE-1013-length-21824-cov-4.790895_pt1 | contig 21824 bp, 16 predicted proteins | sample MGYA00510343_ERZ778515 | MGnify/ENA primary metagenome ERZ778515 (study PRJEB29527, sample SAMN07138965) | mouse gut metagenome | material: feces | host: mouse | place: China:Nanjing | collected 2016-01-25 ...
GTCAGACTATTTATATTGGTAAACTGCCGTTAAGTTTATTTAAGATGCGTCTGCCCTGGCATAATAATAACGCTATGGAGAGTGATGATGTTCTTTACAGGGACGGAGATTTCTCGCCGAGAGACCGAAAAACGGCGGCTGATTATTACGAACACATGCTGTCGGGAGTCAGTTGGAGAATATTTAACTCTTCGCTCCAGTCAATTTGACAGATGTACCGTGATTTTGGCTTGAGCCGGAAAAACAACAAATGAAATACGCTCCGCTGTCGTAAAAGCGAGGCGTATTTTGTAGCCCTGCGGGGAATCGAACCCCGATCTAAGGTTTAGGAAACTTCTATCCTAACTCTGACTAACAGCCAGTTACGGGGATTTACTAAATTCTTGTAGAATTATAGTAGAATAATTGCACGCTTTCTGCCTTTTTGGGCGAAATCCCAACCGCTTTTTGGGAGGCTGGGATCTCTTAATGCAACACCGATCAAAAGCGATCGGTGACGCAAAATTACAAAGAATTTTCAACATACACAAATTAACCAGGTAAATTCCAACACAAAAAAGCCGTGCGACACTATCACAGTAGGCACGGCTCCGAATAAAAATTATTCTAAGAAAGCAGTTTTATTATGAGAATCGCTTTTACTTTTTCAGCTCAATGTATTCAGTATAGACGATCTTTGAGTGAGGGTTGCTGGTTGTGATCTCCTGGCGGATCGCCTTTGTGCCCCATTTGATAAACCAAAATTTGTGAGGCACACGGTGGATAAACTGATAGAGAGTATCAACCGAGGTAACATTGAGATTCAGGCTGTCCTTTTTCAGAGTGCCCTCAACAGACACCCAGGGATCCCTCCACTCTATCCGTTTTAGGGAATCCAGAATACCATTCCTATATATAATGCTATCCTTAACAACGGTCTGGATCTCTACCTTTGTCTGGGTTTCGGTCTTGCTGGCTGCTTGCAGTCGTTTGACTTGCAACCCAAGATCCTCCGCCCTCTGGCAAACATCCTGGTAGTTTTTCTCCAGCTCACTCTTTTTCAGCTCCAGCATTTGAACGGAGGCAGCGGAGCGATCCGCTATATCCATATATGTAACCACCTCCTCCATCAGAGCCTCATTGTTACCCTGGAGGCGGTTGTTGTCGGATCGGAGAGCCTTATTGGAACTCCAGAGCGATAGGATCAGAATACCCAATCCTAACATTACAGCATAACCCCATCCTTTCATTTTACACCAGATTTAAGATATTTCACTATCCCCTCAACATGGAGCTGGGTGATCGCCTTTTTGCCCTCATCCGAAAGGAGGAAAGCAACATCAGCCTTGTTATCCTGGAAAAGCGATTCTGTGAGCACGGCTGGGCACTTGGTCTTAACCAGAATGTAGAAACGCGCCTCATAGTCTGGATCGCCATCCGAATAGTCGGTGCGAATAGGCTTTTGCACGGATCCATAATCTCCCTTTGCCTGGAGCACTGGGAACACCTCTCTATATTTAGCCAGAGCCACATCAGCAGCAGAGTAAAGATCTGTTGCCAGGAGATCAGCTTTGGTTTGCCCAGGGGAGGTGTATGCACACCAGCCACCAGCACTCATCCAGGATCCGTTGCCAGCAGCGTTGCAGTGGATGGAAACCAGGATCACGTTTTGGGTGCCCAGCTTACCACACCATTCATTAACTCTCCTGGCACGTTCTGCCAGTGGAATATCAGTGGTTTCTGGCACCAGCCTTTCTGCATCATACCCCTTTGATTTGAGATCATCCACAACCATGCCAGCTATTTCACGAGCGTAGGCAAATTCACGGAGGGATTTATCTGGAGAGCACTTGCCAGGGGTGTTGGAGCCGTGCCCATTGTCTATTAAGATTTTCATTACTGATTCATTTTGTGGTAGAAATCCAGTTTTATTCTCTCATACACAGCAGAAACATTAGTATATGCTCTGCCATTGTTTACATTTTCAGCATACACCTCCAGTTCAACAACCTCAGCAACCCAATCAACCCACTCTGGGGAGGTATAGCTGGTAAGGCGTTTGCCCCTATAGGTGTAATAGTCAAAACGGCTGTTTCGATCCTCATGTAGGTTTAGGATCAAAGTATGGATTTTATTGCGTGTCGCAACACGATCAACAATATGATTCTCCTCTCTAACTTTTTTAATGATCCTACAGACTTTCTCCACAGCATAATCAAAGTACACTCCAGAGGTGTTTTTGATCCGCAACTGGGTTTCTGGTCGCAACCCCTCCGATATGTCGGTTAGTTGCTCATTCTGTTTCCTGGTTTCATCCAGGAGATTTGCCATTATTGTTTTATTGTCGGAGATCATTCCGTTGATTGTGGCTTTGAACCACTTGAAACACGCAACCATCAATCCAGCAGAAAGGATCAGAAAGAATGCAGCCGTTATAGCCATCATACCAAACTCGCTGATCCCTTTGGCAATAGTGGTTACATCTTCTGTCATCGCGACTTTCTGTTTTTGGTGCGTTTATAGAATCCGAAATTCGCCTCATCCTCATCTGTAATCTCTGATTTGGGAGAAAAAAGGCGGAACCCATACATATTGCCATAGCTTACAACCTTGATAACCGCTCTGAACGGATATTTTCGATTGGGAGCCAGGAACACATCACGGAGTTTCTTACTGTCAGTGTAGAAAGCGGAGCGGTTGATCCCCTCTCCGTATGCTACCAGTAAGCGTGTGCCATTCCCTGTTTGTCGTTCTATACATCCAGTAAATACCGTTACCAGGTTGATCACGGCATCAATGGAGGTATATTCACAATCAAACAGATCGTTGGAGGAGATATTTTCCTCCTCCACAAAGTCCTCTATTTCGTCTATCATAACTCCATCGGAATATTGAGAGTGTCACAATCGGCATCAACCATCTGGCGGATAGCCTTACGGTCACGGAGGAAATTTTCATATCCAACCTTTGCATCTGGAGAAAGGATCCCCAGCTCCGCACTCTGGTATTCGTTCACCAGCTTGCTTTCACGGTCGGCTGGGTACTTTGCCTGGAGCAACGTACCGAAAATGTTGTCAGCAGTTTTGGGGTATTCCACCCTAACGCTATCATACTGGTACATGGAGCCAGTAGCCTCATCGGGATCCGTGGTGATAGTCACACCACCCATTTCGCTCTCCACAACCAGCACCTCCTTGATATTGTGGTTGTAGTGGAAAGTACCTTGACCGTTGTTGAGATCTTCGATAACGGCTGGCTTTTCCTTAGCCAGCAGCATTGTATTCAATACACTTGTTTTTGCCATTTTTTATACAGTGATTAAAAATGAATTTACTATGTTCCTCCGAGCATCTGATTATCCAGCCATATTCAGACGGAAAGAGGTGTTTGAACGCTGTTTCATCTTTGATCTCATATTGACGTTTAACCTTGTTGAATTTGGTGTAAAACCTTTTCAGAATACCTTTGCGGAGCAGTATGCCGTAATGGTTTGTCTTAAATCCTACATAGTCAATACTACGATCATCGACTGGGAATATCTGCCAGTTCGGTTTGATCTCCACTTTCAATTCAGCACCCAGATAAAGCCCTACCATATCCAGGACAAAATACAGTGCTTCCTTATCCGAGCAGAGGAACACCATATCATCCATGTATCTGAAATAGTAGAATTTGCATCCATACTTTTTCAGCACAATCTTAACCAGCGTTTCCTTAACCCAGTGATCGTAATACGCCAGGTATAGGTTAGCCAGATATTGACTGGTGAAATTGCCGATAGGCAAACCTTTTTCTTTACCGTTACTATCAATGATCTTATCCAACAGTCGCAAAAGCTGTTCATCAGCGATCCTTAATCGGATTATGGCTTTCAAAGCAGCATGATCTATGTTGTCATAGAATTTGCGGATGTCAATCTTTAGGCAATACCGAGTACCCGATCTATCACTGATCAAAGCATGGTGCATATCTTCCAAACATTTGTGAACGCCACGCCCTTTGATACAAGCATAGGTGTTCCCAATGAATTGAGAAGTCCAGAACCGCCCCAGCACATTGATGATACAATGGTGGATAATACGATCTGGAAAGAAAGGAGCGATCATCAGATCCCTCTCTTTGGGATCAAAGATCTTTCTTATCTTATATTCGCCTGGTACATACGTTTCATTAGCGAGCATTCCATAGAGAGCTTGCAGATTATCCACAATGTTCTCATTGAAATTGTTGATCTCCGTTCTATCTCCTTTGCCTTTCTGGGCTGTGTATTGTGAATGCACCAGATTTGCGCTGGAGTAGATAAGGTGATACACGTTTTTGAGTTTCTTTGCTGGGCAATCAAAGATCTTTCCAGTATCTCCAATGTAGATCCCAACATCCTCAAAGTCGCTATATGAGGCGTAGTAGGTATTTGCTGTTGCCATGTGCCGTTGGTCTAAAACAGAGCTTTCAATTTCTTACTTGCACTGATCTAACTTATATTATTTTACCAACTACCAGCAGTGCCGATAGCCTCTGTGAGGTAGGGTTGTGGCGGTTAACAGTATCTTTTATAAATTGAAACCACGGTAAAAGCGGAACCCAATGTTCGCATTCGCATTCGAGGAGCGATTATTCGCATTCAGACAACCGAAACCCGCATTCGCACCATTATTCGCATTAGCAGCGAGGAGGGCACCCCTAACCGCCACAACCTTTTATAATTTTTTCAATGTACTATTTTCGTTGCTCCGTGCCCCGAGTTTTGCAGTCCGTCAAAAACGGCACAAGCGGAACCCAATGTACGCATCCGCATTCGAGGAGCGAGTACCCGCATACAGACAACCGAAACCCGCATCCGCACCAGCAGGCGCAGTAGCAGCGAGGAGGGCACCAAACCAGCCTCTACCAGGGGAGGCAGCAGCGTAGATTGTCCAGTAATAATCACAGAAACCAGTAGTGCCAGCAGCCCCAATGCTATCTGGGAATGAGTAGCCTTTTGAGGAAAAGGAGTTAGTCCAGATATAACCATCATTCATAGGGAGGTTTGCAACTGGTACATATCCATCGGGGGCACTTGTTGCAGAATCGCTATGAGAGGTAAATTTAGTATGATCCTCACAGAGATATGCAACCACGGCATCCTCTTTGTTCCATATCAGTATATCATCTGCCAGCATCCAGAGATATTCAAAGGGTGCCTCCAGACCACGATAGGAAGTAACTTGCACAACCTTATCTCCACCAGTCCACCCCTTAACGGTATATGAAACTTTACCAGTGTTGTTACCGAGAGTTGCGGTAACACCATTAGGCACAAATGGTCTATATCCGCCCCAGGTATTCCATTGCCCCCAGTCAGCAGTACAACCAGATCCCAAACCTCCCTGGTGGAAACCATCAGCAGTGAGAGTGGGATTGTAGGTTGCCTGGCAGTTCAGTGAGGCATATTCAATCCTACAGAGCCAGGCGATCTGATTATAGGCTCTGTAAGCTCCGATATGGTTGCCGTTCTTACAGTATGGTCTTACACCAGCTTTGCTGATTGAGGTGCGAGCCATGCCCAGTTGAGAGTTGTATGTGCCATCCTTTCCAGAATCACCAGCACCAGATCCTCCACGATAGCGAGCAGCATTTGAAGCCACGCTCACAAAACCGTTGGAATCTCTGGCTATGTCGTTGCCGTTCCACAAAAGGAAACAGCCAGATACAGCGGTGTTAGTCTGGGTGTCAATCGTGCCATACCAGGGAGAGATCGCCTTTCGTGATACTCTCTGGAAACCAGGCAACGGATATTCTGAAATGGCATAGATCCATTTGGTGCCCTGGATCTCAACCTTAACGTAATACTCTGGGATCTCCAGCATCACGTTTCCATCGGTGCTATCAATAGTGGCAGCAGCTCCAGAATCTTTCTTTCGGCTGTCATTCTGGTGGAGATAGTATTTCACGCTACCATCCAGATTTTCCACGAATCGTTTTAACTTTGACTGGATCGGCAATGTGCGATGCAGATCCAGGTTTCCAACCCTTACCAGGTTGCTATCCTTACTGGTAAAATCACCTTGCACACCATACCACATATCATAGGGGTACTGGGGCTTGGTGTTTCCAGATCCGAGAATTAAACTCATATTTGAAATTATTATTTGATTAGTTCACCAGCTCCCCAATAGATCTCATAATCAGCCAGGGAAATAGCATTTGGGGAAATACTTACTATTGCTCCTGGAGTCCAGTCACCCAGAGGCACTGGGAAAGCTCCGCTCTCCTTATCGCAGATGAGCTTGCACGGCATCAGAATGTTGGTTTCCATGCTTGCCTTTTTGGGTCTGACAAACACAGAAAACGGCACTCCTCCGAGCGTGAAACCCTTTGAAAGGTCTGAAACTCTACCTTTTGAAAGGATCCGTAAGCTATACATTGGATGTTCCATAAAATTAACTTGGTAAATTATACTGCAAAGATAGTCAAAATCTGTGTTCCACGAACACATTTTAAGGCGAAAATCCTTGTTATCTCAAAAATTATGTTATATGACACCTCCTTTCTATATAGGAATCACCATAAATGCCAGGAGCAGATCCCAGCCAGACCGTCCAGCATTGGTGCCCTTTTATAAGCTCATCATATTTGCCTGGATCTCCTCCAGAGAGTTAATCTTATCCCTTATCTGTTGCCTGGAGTTATGCAACTCCGTTACATCATAGGGCAATGGAGCACCGATCAAAGCAGCCTCATAGCACTTAATGATCTGGTAATCGGAATCTGCCAGCGTTGCTTTCAGATCCTCAATCCGCCTCCTCATAGCCTGGAGATCGGGCACCACCTCATAGTGATATGAGATAGTTTCTCCAGCATCATAAGGAATGGCAGTCACCATGTAGCCATCATCGGCTTTGCGGATCTGATCATCATCAATCCGCTCCAGGGGCTTCCACCCTGGAGGCAGATCATTAATCTGATCCTCCACGGTGTAAACCTTAGTTTCCAGTACCCCAGTATCGGGGTTTCTTTCCTGGAATGTGACTGGCTCCAGGGCTTTCACCCTTAGATAGCCATCATTATCTATAAATCCGTATTCTACCATAACTTAGATTATTCGTTACCATTTCCATGCAGATACCAGCCACGCCTCTTTTTTAGTCGTGGTGTTTCCAGAGGTGATATAACCGATCGTGAACACAAACATTCCAGCTCTGCCACAACCAAAATCGTAGTATTCGTTTTCGGTATTATCATCATAAATGTGGTGCCCAGTCCTGGGGCGTACCCTCATGGTGCCAGTCCACCATTGTTTCACCCAGACAACTTGCCCCTCTTTGGGATTTGCTGGGAGGTAAACAATAGAGGTATCAGAGGTGTAGCCTATGATCATAGTATCGGCAGCATTCAGATATACCGTTTGCTTGGTGCCAGATATAGCTCTCTTGCCCAGTGTCAGACCTCCAGCATAGAGATCATAGAAGAATCCTCCGAATGCTGGTGCAGTCCCAGAGTTGGATGCTTTTCCATACACGCCAGCCACAATGGTTTCCAAAGCATTCAACTGCCAATCCCTTTTTGCGACATTGGCAAACCCCAGACCGACAATAGCCCCTCGGTGGGTGTAGCCAGAGGAGGCTGGCATTGCATTGGTACCAGCCAGGTTTGCAAAGATGCCGTTTGGAGATAGGTAGGCAGTACCAGTAGAATATGAGGGAGAGTTTTTGGCTCGTACCTCCAGCATACCCTGGCTGGCATTCAATTTAATGATCGTGCCAAAGTTATTCATTGAGTAGCCTCCTCCGTCATTGGCACTCTCTATGAGGATTTGAGCTACAGACGCATCCAGAGTGATCTTGTTGGAGCCAGAGAGTGTTGATACAATCTTACCTCCAGACATAAACCAATCTCCGATATTGGCACCCTCCGCCAGGAGTAGGTTGGTTGCGATAGTTTCAAACTGGGCACCAAAAGTATTCCATTTTCCAGTATTTGTGGGGGCGATATTGGAAAACTCTCCAGCGTCAATCCTGGCAATGTAATAGATGTTGTTATACTTGACAGCATCCAGACGGCGTGAATTGCCATAGTAGGTTTTGCTGCTACTGTAGGCACCCCTATACACCAGCACTGGACTATCTCCTTTTGTCCCAGGATCTCCCTTGTCACCTTTATCTCCCTTATCGCCTTTTTCTCCAGTGACGCAAATTGCAGCTGTGGTGGTGGATGTGCCGTTGGTATATGTGATCACGGATCGTGTCCAGATATACCAGCCGCTTTTCCAGGTTGGACGTACCGTACTCCACGATCCATTGAGCAATGAGGTTGCAGAGCTGGAAAGATAGTATTGCTCAACTATTGAGGATATACCGACACCAGTGTTACCAGTTCCTCCAGTGATACACGCTGGTTTGGTGTAGCTGGTGGTATTATCGGAGTAAATAACCTTTGTTCGGCTCCAGATATACCAACCGTTTTTCCATGCTGGGGCATTTGTATTCCAGCCAGTAGTGGGAGCAACACTATTGGATTGGCTCTGGGCGTATTCGACATCAGCACTCATAACACTTACACCAGGTTTCCCATCCTTGCCGTCATAAGGACTTACACGGATAGGATCGCTCCAATTCTGAATGAGCTTATCAACATTCCCATTCATCACGGCAATAATATCAGATACTGGTAGAGCACCCATAAGTAAACGCACATCATCAAAATACAATGTGCTTGCCCCAAACATATCATCATCGTAAATACACCATCCAACGAGCATTTCATTTGTAGTACCAGTGCTCTGTATTACACCATTTTTATAAACAGTCACAGAATTACCACTGAAACGAAAAGCAAGGTGGATCCATGTATTTGCCTGGAGATTGATATTTTGCTCAGTATAATCACGCCCATTGTAGCCATTGATCATCCACTTTATTTGAGTCTTATTGATCTTTATCCAGAAACAAAGTGTGAAGTTTTCTCCAAAAGGCAGATCATAAGGGATCCTGGCATCAGCTCCATTATTTAAGCTCACAGCAAACCTGGAGCCATCTTGTATTATAGATGCTCCATTGTATAGAGTTGCATTATAGCCATTCCCCGAATTGTCAGCTACAGATCCAGCAGTCACGGGTATATAGAATTTAGTTTGATCTACCAATGTTGATTTTTTAGACATAGTACACCAAACATATTCCATCGTACCAACTGTAGGCATTGTTTTACTCCAGCCAGTAGGATTCGTGGCGGTTTTATCCAGAGCAGGAGGCTCCAGGGTTGAACCGTTCTTTGCATACCGATACTCATAGTATTCTCCAGCAGCAGCATCAGCACCGCCCACGCCAGCACCGCCCCTTATGAGGCTCCAGGTGTAATCGGCTGGGTTGCTACTGTCATACTCCTGGAAGTCGGTGTATTGTCCGATATAGCTGCCAGGATCCTCTCCGTTGTTTGCAGTGAACGACAAACCGCCATCATTTGAATACTTGATATGGAGATAGGTGGTTTGCCCATCCTCTCCAGGTTCACCAGGTGTACCACGCTCTCCTTTGGTGTCATTCCACTTGTAATCGCTGGGGTTGTCGCTGTCAGTAGGGATCTGATCCACCAGGGCACCCATCCACCTACCAGGGGTTTCTCCGTTGCCAGCGGTGAAAGTAACACCGCCATCATCGGAGTATTTCAAATGGAGATAGCTACTCTTGCCATCCTCTCCCTTGATTTGCCCCACATTCTGCCAGTTGGTACCATCCCAGATATAGAGGTTATCCCCTATAATATAGGCATCGCCCTGGGTGTTGCCAGTCATAGGCAGCTTTGAAACGCTGTCAGTGGAGCCTTTGATCGTGATGCTGGTACCATCAGCACCCCTTACCCTTATCGGCTCTCCCCAGGTTCCAGATTCAGCGTTTTTGGCAGACTTGATCGACATCCAGATCACGGATTCAGTGGATGTTGTGTGCCAGCCTCCAGTGGTACCGTTGCCAGTAGGTTTCTGGGGCTTTTCCTTACCGTCATGGTAGGTGTAATAGATAGAGTTCCCTTGCTCTCCAGCAGCTCCCTTTGCCACAATGCTCCAGTAAACGCTGTTTGTCGGAGCGTTGCCCATTGACGGTTCGGGATTGATATAGCGATAGGTGCAAGTTTCTCCGTTGTGGGTATATGTTACCTCATCCCCCTTATAATAGATATAGTTGGGATTGTAGGTGCCACGGAAAACTCCCAGCTCGGAGGTATCGCCACTACCAGAAAGCACACTCACATTTCGGAGCGTGATACGGTTCCTTGCAGTCACATTCCAGTCAATGCTGCTGGCAGCGTCACCTATCCTAAAGCGGTTCCCATCCAGATCCAGATAGCACTCCCCATCGCTCGTTACGATCTTGCCAGTGGTAATGGTGTTGCCGTTGATCCTGGTAAAACCGTATGTAGTGACAAAATCACGGAAATTATCACCCTCTCGGAGCGGAGAAAGTATGCCCACCTGGAAATAGTAGTTATTGGGATCATCCTCTGGCTCAAAGCGGAGCTGTTGCTGTGTCAGAAACCAAACGCCAGTATTTCCACTCTTGGAGCACTTTGCAAAGAGGTAATATCCTCCTGGGCTACCTAACGTGAACTCGCTGGCTCCCATATTCCAGTGCATGATCGCATCATCGTTGATCGTAAGGTGTGAGAGCACACCAGCGGAGGCATCGAAACGGTTAGGCAGACCGCCCACATTTGCCTGGAGGATCACATCCGTAAGCACAAACTGTTGGCTCTTGGATCCAACAGTGAGCATATTGGTATCAATGGAATTGGGGCGAATGTTATCCGTGTCAAAAAAGCCATCGGTATCATACACCATATTCCTTAGATCCTCGGTTGTACGCCAGCCCCTCCTTGCCTTATTGAGATCTCGGAGGCGGTTGTTTACAATGATTTGCTCATGGTTGATCACATCTATAACCGTCTGGGCAGCTACAGAGATTTTGGTGGTGTCGGATAGGGTTAGGGTGTAGTCTTGATCCACCAGGAGGTTTCTTACTACTTTCTGGATCCTTATGCTCTTTTCAATGCCGAAACGCACATCCTTGATAGGCACATAATCGCCCACATTGAAAATGGAGGTTTCAGCATCGGAGGGGGTGTTGTCAATGAGATACTTTCTATCCAGTGTCAGATCATACTGTGCCCTGGCTTGTTTCATCCCATCAAAATCCTCCTTGCCAGCATACCATAGCTCCTCCTCCGCATCATCCTCATAGGACTTAGGGAGGTTGATTTCAGTAATGGTGTACTTATCGCCAGTTCTGATACGGTATGCCTCGGTTTCAGCAGTCGGGATAGTCAGACCTCTATTGTCGGTATAAGGTTTCAGCGTGAATGTGTTGGAGGAGTGATCATAGGCAGCCAGCTCAAACTGTTGCCCAGCCAGCAGCCCAGAGATAAAATTGATCTTTGCCGATACCTCGTTGATCAGATATTTGGTGCCGTTGGCATCTTTCTCTGTGAGGTCAAAATCCATTGTATCATCAACGAATGAATTTATATCACCCTCCACCAGTGCAGTCACTTCTCCAGTGCGTCTGGGATAGATGTTATCATACTGGGCTGTGTCCTCATCACTTCCCAGGGCTTCACGCAGATCAGCATCCTCAATGAAACGGTCGTTGTCATTGAGAATACCTATCATTTCACTCTCTGCCTCAATCACGGTGCCATCAGCCAGAGTGTGCTTATGCTTATTCAATCGCCTGGGGAAAGGGAGTTGCAACCTCTCCGAATAGTTGCGGTAATCAGCACGGATGTTGGTGGTGCCTCCCTCAATCCAGAGCCTCGTTTTGATTGACTTATCATCAATCTTTTTCTCTTTGAGGGTATATAGACCATTGCCTTTGCCCCACTCAAAAAACTCCCTACCTCCAGGAGGCACGATCTTTGCCCCAAACTTTCCTATATGGATAGTCCTCACTCCGTTTGCCTGGGAGATCTTAAACTCCAGCTTAAAGTTGCTTTCGCTACAGAGTGACTGGAGCACTTGGAGGCAGTTCTGTTTGGAAAATTGGATCGTGATAGGATCCGTGTCTGGGCAATTATCCTCATCAAAAGCCCACAACCCAGGATAATCCCTATTAAGGTTGTAGATTATCACCTTAACAAAATCCTTGATAGAGTATGTGAGATCAAATGTGGATCGGGTTGATTTGCCGTTTGCATCGCAATCACGGTATTGAGTTTTCATCAGCTCATACATAACGCCATAGAAAATGGCATCAGACTGGTAATGATCCTCGGAGATCAGATCTCTGTTTACGGTGGTGCGAATAGTATATTCATTCCCTCCGATAATGATCTTATCGCCTTTCTCAAAGCTGATACACTCGGAGGAAATGATTGAAAGTTGCACGTTATCATCCCCCATCAGAGCGGATGTTAGCGTGGCACTCTTTAAGGCGCAAAAAGGCTCTCTGGAGAAAAGAGGGATCTTCTCTCCAGATCGCTTGATTATTTCAAAAGATCCCATATCACTATTGCATTGGTTGAAAATGCCTCTATATCCTCGATCACGCCAGTGATTATTATATCATACTCTCCTGGCTTCTCATAGGTGTGCTCAACGGTTTTCTGGGTGCCACTCACATTGTAGGTGTGGGTGCCATCTCCCCAGTAGATGTTGAGATACTTGCTGGAGGTCACTGTGACGGAGGCTTTCGTGTTTGCAGTAGTTCCTATGTGCCTCAACACACGTTTCACTGGCTCATCCTCCACCAGGGAGAGTGAGAATGTGCCCACCATGAGATCATCATTGTATTGCCCCCAGGTTTTCTCCACGTTCACGCCATCCAGCAGCTCTACCTCATAAACCAGGGGCTTTGTTTTGAGGTGTGGCACACATTTGAGGCGGTGGTTTCCAGCCCCATCAAACATGGCAAAGAAACGCTGTACCCACTCCACAAAGGCGGATCGGCTGGAGGCATAGATAAAGCACTCCAGGGTTATGTTGCGCTCCTTGTACCTGGGGCGTTTCTTATCCCTTACTATGCCGTGGTAGTTATCCCATTCCACGTTCAGCACCTCTTTGCGAGCCAGGCGATCAAACAAGCCCTTTGCTTGTGATACCTCCACGCCAAACTCCTTGAAGTTGAAACCGTCAATGTAATACTCTACATCATCCCTGGTATTCTGGAGCGTAAGCACCTCCCTCTCCGAAAGGGCACGGTTATAGAGCAGCACGTTATCCATGATCACGTTGCTGCCAGCCAGATCATCATCACAGAGGGCAAACCCATTGGGGGTGCCAGAGATCGCCCCAGTATAGACAATGCTTGCATTGAGATACACCGTAAGGATATTGCCAGATTTCACGAATGCCAGAAACTCTCTTTTGTTCGGAGTAACCTGGATCCACTTCTCAATGAATTTCTCAACACCAGGTGAATTTAGCACCCAGCCGATTGACTTGTGAGGTGTTTTGATCCAGAGTACCAGCGTGAAATTGGAGGTGAAAGGAATAGCCTTTGTAGTGATAGCCTCTCCCTCTCCCTTAATGGAGAGAGCTTTGCCAGCATCCGTATCTTTTATGAGTTTAGCATCGCCAGAGAGCGTTGCATCGGCTCTACTCTGGGAGTAGTCGTAAGCCTTTGATCCGTCTGGATCATGGAAAGGCAAATGAAGTATGAGGGAATTATCTATCATATCAGTAGGTGTTTTTATTATGTTTCTTAATCTCAACCCCAGAGCCGATCACCTCAACCTGGGCGTTGCCATATAGATTCACTATAACCTGGGCATCACTACCAGCCACGGCAATCACCAGGTTAGAGTTGTCAAAGGCATCTATTGTCACATAGGCATTATCGGACACGTTCACGGCTCCCTGGGAGTTGTGCCTGGCAAAGATCCTGGAAACGGCAAAACCATCATACTCCAGGAGAGCCTTGCAGTCACCATTGAGCACTACATCTGGAGCGTTGCTCAATTTCACCTCATCATCCACGAATACACCGTATGGCTCACATGATCCCTTGAAGTGATCACGCAAAAAATCCAGTGTGGGGTAATCCTCGGAGATACAGAAATCAATGCCCTTAATGTAGAGAGCTGCCAGATCCTCTACAGACATTCCTTGCTGGAGTTTCATCCTCCACGGTCTGCATAGCCCCTTTGCGGTGCCATCTTCTTTGAGTTGGGTTATTAAGTTCATAGCGTTACGATATGCCCTGGGATAGCAGGGAGTTGTTATTTTCCAAATTTTTGATAGTCGTATGAATGGCATCCAGCTTTTCAGCGGTTGCCTTGGTGTTCGCTGCGATCTCCGCCTGGAGCACCAGAGAGGATCGACCGATAGAGATCATTTCACTCTGGTTTATTACAATGGCATTGGCTCTGCCAGCCAGCACATCCGCTTGCTGATCACTCATGCCCTTGATCGCACCTTTCAGAGGATCATCCTCTTGCTCTCCAGCCTCATCCATATCCTTAATCCAATCGCCAATGCCCTCCAGAGCATTGTTAAATGTTTCGCCAGCAGCATTCACCATAGCCTCAAACTTGGACTTTTCCCAGGGATCCAGGGTGCCATCTTCCATAGCACTCCCCAGGAATTGTATAGCCTCATCTATAGCCTTAGCCAGGAATTGCCTTTTCAGAGCCTCCACAACGGCATTTTTAAGCACCTCCTTAGTCTTGGCACCCAGAGCCTCCGCTGCATCCTCTCCCTGGCAATATGCCTCTACCAGAGCATCAGCAAACTCATCAATGGCGGACTTGGTATCAGTACCAGCCAGAGTTTCCATCATGCTCCGCTCCATATCCTCTAACTGGGTATCTATATCCTTGATAGCCTCCTCCCATTCAGCAATCTTATCCCAGTCGGTTTTCTTTTTGCCTTTCTCCGCCTGGATTTGCTGTTTGATCAGCTCTTGCTGTTCTTTGAGGTTCTGTTTCTGCATTTCATAGAGCTGGAACATATCACCTTTGTTGCCCTCTTTCTCCAGGGCATATTTCAGCTCCTTGATCTGTTTGGTCAATCGGGCATACTCTACGAAATTCCAACATTGAGCAGCAACAACGGCTTGCTGTTCCAGGGCTGCAATCTGATCACGGATCGCATTGAGCCTCTTTTCATGTGCCTCCTTTTCCTCATCGGTAAACACCCAGTAGGTTTGCTCCGCTGCGTGTTGCATACGGTCAAAGGAGTTGGAGAGGGCATCAATGTTACGCTGGATATTCTGGATCCTTTTCTCAATCTTTTCATCATTGTTGAAAAGCCCGGCAATCCAACTGATAGCCTGGAGTGCAATGGATATGGCAGTAAGGATCACGGATCCCTTTTCAGCAGATTTAATGGCAGCAGACATGGCGATACCAGCCATCGCAACACCCTGGATCATTTCCATAGTAGCCTTGCCAGAATCACCCAGGAGATCATCCAGCACACTACAACTGGCAATGGCATCATTCACGAAATCGAAACAAGCCTCTGTAGATTTTGAGAGGTTTTTCCAGTCGGTTTTGATTTGCTTGGAGGTTTTCTTTGAGCCATTCTGTTGTGTTTTGAATACCTCTCTTAGAGAGTTGCCCAGAGCCTTGAAAGGGTTTACATCCAGGATCTTGCTCTTTGCCTCATCCAGTTTTTCCAAAACGGCTTTCAGATCGGCTGGATTGAGTTTCAGATCGGCTGTGTTGAGCTTATCCTGGATCTCCCTTACCAGCTTATCTATCTGTTCCACTGTGAGGGCATCCAGATCCGTAAAGAGGTTTTTCCAGCTTTCGCTCTGCATGAGGAATGAGGAGTTCAGAGCCGATAAAGCCTCATTCTCCGCCTGGTTGATCTGTTTGATCCTCTCCTCATCATTGAGGCGTTGAGCCTCCGCCCTTAACAGAGCATACTCATTCTGGATTGAGGTTTTCTGTTCCTCAAATGTTCGGAATTGAGTGAGCACCCGATCCTCCAATTCTTGCTGGTTTTTCTCATCCTCCTGGGAGAGGAAAAGATTGGCAGCAGCAATATCATCCTCCGACACCAGCCCAGATTTACCATTTGCCAGTTTCTCTTTAGCAGCAGCAATCGCCTCCAGTTTTTCTGCCAGAGTTTGAGCCTGGTTGATAGTTCTGGTTACGCTATCCTTGAAAAGATCCATAGCAGATTTGGCACCAGAGATCTCCTTAACCTGGAGATCCAGGGTAAAGAGTTGCTGTTGCTCCCCATCTGTAAGGGTTTGCCCAGAGGTTTGCTTATCTTTGAGAGCCTGGATCTGTTTATCCAGATATTCCTTATAGGAGGCACCGCTGGTTAAGAGTGTGGCAAACTGTTTATCGGCAACATCTTTACCCATATTCTCAACCCACCTCCAATAGAGCTGGTATTGCTTTTTCTTTTCAGCTATCTCCGCAATAATGAGGGCTTGTTGCTCTCTCTGGTTGCTTTGTTCAGCCAGAGTTCTACGATCAGCAAACCCCTGGGTTTCGCTTGCTGTCAAACCACCCTTTCCTGCCTTTTTCCTGGCATCTGCCAGTTCTTTCTCCTCTTTTTTGATAGCCTCTATTTGTTCTTTGAGCTGGAGATCCAAAAGAGCCTTTCGTTTCTCATATCCATCCTCCATAATGGCAATACGAGCCTCCTCCAGGCGTTTTGCAGCCTGGAGCTGTTTCTGCAATAAGGTTTCGGCATTCCTGGCAGCGTCATTGCTACCAGAGCGACCACCACCCCTACCTCCTCGACTGCCTTTGCCAGTGGCGGTGGAGAGCTTCTTTTCCAGAGTGGTTATCTGGTCATTATAAGTTTTCCATGCCTCGCTACCCAGTTCTGCCTCTCCACGGAGCTTTTTGAGGTTGCTGATCTCGGAGTTAATGCCATTCTCGGTATTGAGGTTATTTTGTTTGCCAGAGATTTGAGCGTTAATATCGGCTAACATCTGCATTGCATCTTGATAGCCATAAACCTTAATATCCAGTCCTACCTCTTTGCCATCCAGTTTACTTGCCATATCGTGCAACTCCTCCAGAGAGAATTTGGAGAGATCCACTTTCGGGATCACCTCCTCAATACTATCTGAAAGATCCAGTATTGCATTAGAATCTTTCTTTACTGAATCGGCAGCTTTGTTGGCAGCCTCACACTGGCTGTCAAATGCTTTTCGTGCCTCTATTGCCTGGTCTATGATACCTCCCTTTTCGGAGAATACATCATAATACATATCATCCAGCCAGGAGTAATCAGTAATAAACTGAGCGTGTTCCTTATCTATGCCAGCATCGACCAGTATATTAGTAATACGCTGTCGGAGTTGTGCTTTAGCTTTTTCCAGTTTCTCTGGATCCAGGTTTGCCATTTCTGGCAGCTTATCCTCAATCACACCTCGGATCTGATCTGCCAGGGCTGCTGCATTAGCTTGTAGATCCTCGCTGTCAAAAGAAAGCCCCCACTTAGCATTATAATGGTGAGCACCTTTCATCTCATTAAAGATCTTTCCACCAATCTCATCCAGAGCCTTTGCATAATCCTCGGATAATTGATTAAGAGAGTTTGCCCTTTGCCTTTCAGCATTCTCTTTCTTAATGGCAGCCTCAATACGCTTGTGGGCATCCTCTATATCCTGGAGAGTGCTTTCCTCTCCCAGGAGTGCCAGTTTATACTCTGCCAGCTTTTTGTTTACCTCCTCCAGAGCTTTAGAATATGTTTTTGTGCCCTTTTCGCCAGCCTGGAGCACACCGAATAGAGCGGAGAGGTGCCCAGCTTGTTTCTCTCCACTTTCTCCAAAAGCATCCATGCTCTTTGAGGCATCATCGGCTGTATCATCCAGGAGCATGAAAGCACTTACCACCAGCCCGATCAGAGAGAGAATGGCAGTAAGGGGATTTGACACACACGCAGCCCACAACGCTTTGATAGCGGTTGTAGCCTTATTGGTTGCTGTAGCCAGGATCCCCTTTGTGACAGCCTGGGCTTTTGTGGCAGCAGCATCAGCAATGGCAGCGGTTCTGCCTTGCACTGTTGCAGCCGTTTCAAGCTGTTTCTTTTTGGTGTAGAAATCCGTCTGGGCTGCCAGGGCTGCCTTTCTGGTCATGGACTGGTTATCTATAGCACCAGCCAGCTTTTTCTCCGCTGTAGCGATCCTGGTTGCATCGCCAGACTGTTTCGCCCAGTAAACCTCATATCTGGCAGCCTCAACCGCCTGGGTGGATGCTATGGCGGTTGTTTTGGCTGCCTGGAGTTTCGCAGCAGCCTCCTTAACGCTCAACCTCATGGCATTGAGAGTGGCGTTCTGGTTGGCTACTTTGCCAGCCACCTCTTGCTCCAGAGCAGCACGATATATGGCACTCTTAGAGGTCAGATCCAGCTTGCTCAATGCCTCCCTTTGCTCAACGGAGAGCACACCCATTGCCACCGCCTCATAGTTGGCATTAGAGGCGGTTATATTGAGGTTGGATAGATACTCTTGCTGTTGAACTGTGAGGAGTTGCTGAATCGCATTGATACGGAGTTGTTTTACCAGGTTGGCATTTTCCTCCGCTGTGAGCTGTTGCTGTAGGGCTGCAACGTGAGTCTCCTCCGCAGCGGTCATTGCCTTAGTTTGGGCTGCCACTCTACCAGTGAGAGTTGCATCCAGTTTCATAAGAGCCAGCTTTGCAGATCGGGCTGTATTGTCAATAAGAGCAACACCAGTGTAACCCTTAGTTACAAGTGTCTGGAGCACCACTGCTGCCTTATATGAGCCATAGGCTACAGTTACGGCTGTGAGCACACGCAGAATATCCTCCATGTGCTCCACCAGGTAAGTTGCGCTGCTGATCGCTGTAGAGAATACACCCTCTCCCTTTTCGCCCAGATTATTGAGAGCTGTGTCCCAGGCATCCTCCAGGTTGGAGATCTGCCCAGTAAGGGAGGCGGATTGTTTCTCCATGAGGTTGTAGAACTGACCGCCAGCATTAGTCATTTTGTTGATCACTTCCTCAACCTCTGGGAATCCGATCTTACCAGCCGAAACCATTTCATTGATCTTATCAGCGGTAACACCGTATTTCTCCGCCAGCTCTTTCACCAGAGGAATACCCCTACCAGTGAACTGTCTAACATCCTGTGCATATAGTCTACCTTGTACCATCGTGGTACCATAGAGGTAAACAATATCATTGAGAGGTATGGAAAGCCCAGAGGCAATGTTTCCCAGCCTTACCAGGGTATCATTGACCTTATCGGCAGATACACCATAAGCCATAAGCTGTTTGGCACCCTCCGCAACTCCCATGAGGTCAAACGGTGTTTTAGCTGCTGTCTGTACCATCTGATCCATGAGGGATTTTGCCTTACTCTGGCTCCCTAACATGGTTTCAAAGGCAATCTCTAACTGTTGGAATTGCCCACGCACTTGCACAATGCTATTGAGCAAGCCCATCATGCCTTGCCCTACCAGATAGTATGAGATATATTCTCCAGCCCTCTTAGCAAAGGATTGGAAAACATCCTCAACGCTCTCAACCTCATCAATGGCACTGCTGGAGAAATCTTTGATCCTATTCTCCATTGCTTGTGCCGATACGTTGAAATCGTCAATATCCAGAGTAGCCCTAAAAGCTAATGCACCGTCTATATTTTCCATTATATTATGCCTTTGATATAGTTTTTAATATCATCTTTAGTTTTTAGCTCTCTGTGAATAATTTTTTCTTCTTGAATCGGGTTGCCGTTCTCATCAGTTTTGATCTCCGCTGGTCTTAGACTATCCGCCAGCATGGTTTGGATGTTAAGCCAGGAGATCCCCCAGAGCAAGTAATCGTAAGTCCATCCAAATTTCTTTAGGATCTCTCCACGATAACCCCAGGGGCTATTTAGCCCCTCTACTCTATCAGATCCGCTCTGTCCTCTTTCGGTCTGGTCGTTCCCATCTCCACGATTGATCTGATAGAGGATGTAAAACCCCCAGGGTTCATCATCTGGCTTATTATATCCGATAGCTTTTTGAGCCTATTTACAGTTAGGTGATCCATGAGGAATTTCTGGAGATCCTTAACCTCGGAATTGGGTTTTATGATTGAGGGATCGTTAATGATCGCTACGGCTGCAATCTCCGCCATCAGAGGTATGTACTTAAAGAGGCGTTTGCTCTCCTGGATAGGTTGATCCTGGATCGCCTCCTCATCATACTCTATCTGAATGTAGAGTTTGCGAAGATAGTCTATGGTGCCCAGATACAGCGGTTTGATATGGAATTGGCGTTGATAGATATGTTCCATCGTGGATTTATCCACATTGGGCACATCCGCCTCCACAACATCCCAGCCTTTAGGAATGCGTTTATCTCTCCATACCTTTGCTTTCTTAGGGAATTTCTTATTCCACCAGCGAATGATCCTGGGGGGCTTCACTGGGTAAATTTTCAATGGCACACTGAATTTAACCCCCATCTGTAAGAGGGCATCAATGGCTTTCTCCTCCACCTCCAGACGTTGCTGGCGGTTGAGTTCTACTGGCTGCTGTTGTTTTTTCTCCATAAGCTAAAAGTTAAGCCCCCCATCCTGGGGTGGGATAGGAGGCTTTCCTGGGTTGATTCATCGGGGATCCTTACGCTGTTGTTACGGTGGGATCGCTGAAAGATTCATCCGCAATCAGCTCCGACTGATACTTGATAGTCATAGGTACCAGGCAGATACCCTTTGCGGAGTAGGTGATCTCAAACTTAGGAATGATACGCGCATTGGCACATCCTATCAGCAAGCCCTCCTCTGGCTGCTGCCATACAGCCCATTCCTTGTATGGGAGCTTCCTGGGACGCACCCATTTGCGTTTCCCTTTCTGGGTTTCGTTGGTGATAGTACCACCGAAGTAGCGAGCCATCTGCTCCAGATCGGGATCCATCAGAGAAAGTTGAACATTGGTGGGCGTTTCTCCAGTGAGGGTGATACGCTTGCTGGAGGTTTCCGACTTGTGCTCCGTGATTTCGGGATCGTCATCAACGAGCTGGCAAGTGTCCTGGTAAACATCGCCCAGGTCGAGCCATCCATTGCCATTGGGAGGCATAGAGCCATCCGAAAGAGCCTCATGGATCCAGATTTTTTTAAGACCCATTGTAGATAGTATAGGCATGATTTCTACGTTTTTATTGGTTACACTTTTTATCTCTTACTGTTAGCTCCAGAGCCAGGGAAACAAAATGCTCATCGTGATCTGGTTCCTTGATCGGGGGATTAAGCCTCCCTATATTCCAGTTATAGCCCATCCCCTTTTCATAGTGGTTTTGCAGTATCTCTATAGCCTTTGCTCTGATCTCTATGAGCCGTTTGGTATTGGTTCTCTTTACTGATTTTCCATTCCCTGCCTTGATAGTCAGATCTGGCACATGGATATTCACATTGATTTGACCGAAACGCACTGATCCCTCTCCGTCAATGGTGTGAGGGATCACGATCACATCCTCTTTGGTGTAATCGTTTCGCTCATAGTCCACGCATCCAGAGATCATGGTTGCCAGATCGCTGTTTTGGAGCATCTGGTAAACCTTAATTGCTATTTCCTCGGTTGTTATCATGTTACGTTTCCAAATTTCTCCTTAGCCTTTTGTTTGGCTTTGGCTATCAGTTCTTTTATCGCAATAGGAAAATCTGTTTTAGCTTTGAGTTCCGCTGGGAGGATCACGTTATATCCTTTCGCCTCTACATAGGCAGCATAATTCATTCCAGCTACTATAATGAGGGAGAATGTATTGGGCAAAGAGGATGCTATTTTCATAGCCAGCTTTAATGCCTCCTCCGCACCCTCTCCAGGCTGGTTTGTCGCATCATAGTAAACTATTTCCTTATCCTTAACCACCGCATAAGCGATTGAATTTGTGAGGTTGCCAGTCTGATCGGTGTAGTTGTGGTTATCTTTGGCATACTTAGCCAGGCTTTCACCCAGATAT
>ERZ778515.1015-NODE-1015-length-21813-cov-7.165824_pt1 | contig 21813 bp, 15 predicted proteins | sample MGYA00510343_ERZ778515 | MGnify/ENA primary metagenome ERZ778515 (study PRJEB29527, sample SAMN07138965) | mouse gut metagenome | material: feces | host: mouse | place: China:Nanjing | collected 2016-01-25 ...
TTCTGTGAAAAATGGCTACTTTTCGGTGTTTTTGCGGGTTCCAAGTTCAAAAATCGTTACTTTTCACACCCGCGCCAAAGTAGTGGGAATCATGCGCCAAAATGCTTGCCTTTTAGCATTTTGTGTGCAAAATCTGTTATAATTCACACCTCAATAACTTATAACATGATAAAAACTGGCGTGGGTGTGAATTGTAACCAAAAATCCTCTTGCAAGCAAGCTTGCATCGGATTTCTTGACCTTTTGACCCTGGTATCATATAATTTATATTATTTATGTCGTCGCTTGGCGGCGGAATGGAGATAGTGTGAAATTAAAATTTCACACGAGAAAAACGCAAAAGACAGCGTTTTTCATATCTATTTGAGCCGCCAAAAGGCGGCATGGGGGGATTAAAATGGAACAGTATACAGTAACTGGCATGAGCTGTGCAGCCTGTAGTGCCAGAGTAGAAAAGGCAGTGTCAAAGCTAGAGGGTGTAAGTGCTTGTTCTGTAAGTCTACTCACAAATTCGATGGGAGTGGAGGGAAGTGTTTCATCTTCTGCGGTAATTAAAGCGGTTAAAGAGGCGGGATATGGCGCTTCACTAAAAGGAAAGAACAGCACACAGAGCAGTAGCCACACAGAACAAGAAGAACTGTTAAAGGATAAAGAAACGCCAGTGCTAAAACGTAGATTATGGTATTCAATTGGATTTCTAGTCGTTTTGATGTATTTTTCTATGGGACATATGATGTGGGGCTTTCCGGTTCCCAGTTTTTTGGAAAACAATCATGTTGCTATGGGACTGATACAGCTTTTGCTCACAATCACAGTAATGGTTATCAATCAGAAATTTTTTATTAGTGGCTTTAGAAGTCTTTGGCATAGAGCACCTAATATGGATACGCTTGTTGCACTTGGTTCGACAGCAGCATTTGTCTATAGCACTTATGCATTATTCGCTATGACTGATGCACAATTAAAAGGTGATAGCGTAACGGTGATGGCGTACATGCACGAATTTTATTTTGAGTCAGCAGCAATGATATTGACGTTAATCACTGTAGGAAAAATGTTAGAAGCACGATCAAAAGGACGCACAACAGATGCGCTGAAAGGCCTGATGAAAATATCACCAAAAACTGCAGTTTTGGTGCGTGATGGCATTGAGATAGAAGTGCCAATTGAGATGGTGACAGTAAATGATATTTTTGTGGTGCGACCTGGAGAAAGTATTCCTGTGGATGGGGTTGTGCTGGAAGGCACGAGTGCGATCAATGAGGCAGCGCTCACGGGAGAGAGTATTCCTGTGGACAAACAGGCGGGCGATTTAGTGTCTGCGGCTACAGTAAATCAATCAGGTTTTATCAAGTGTAGAGCATCAAGAGTCGGTGAGGATACTACACTGTCACAAATTATTCGTATGGTAAGTGACGCGGCAGCGACAAAAGCACCAATTGCAAAAGTAGCTGATCGCGTATCTGGTGTGTTTGTGCCAGCAGTGATTGTGATTGCTTTGATAACTATTTTTATTTGGCTTTTGACAGGTCAAACAATTGGATTTGCACTTGCGAGAGGAATTTCAGTGCTTGTCATCAGTTGCCCTTGTGCATTGGGGCTTGCCACACCAGTAGCAATTATGGTCGGAAATGGTATAGGGGCAAAAAATGGCATTATGTTTAAGACTGCAGTGTCTCTTGAGGAGGCGGGAAAAGTTTCCATTGTGGCGCTTGACAAAACCGGAACAATTACAAAAGGAGAACCTAAAGTGACAGATATTGTTCCCGCTACAGGAGTGTCAGAAGGAGAACTGATTGATTTGGCATATGCGCTGGAGCAAAAGAGTGAGCATCCATTAGCACATGCTATCAATGTGTTTGCAGAAGCATATTTTGCGGACAATCCAGAGCATGCAAAAAAGCATGTGATTAATGGAACAGATTTTAAAGCATTGCCTGGAAATGGATTGACCATAATCATTGATGGTAGACAATTGTATGGTGGAAGTGCAAAATTTATTGGAGAGAAAATAAAAATTCCACAGGATTTTATGCGTCAGTCAGAAAGACTTGCCGAGGAAGGAAAAACTCCACTTTTTTTTGCAGAGGATAAATTGTTTGGCATGATAGCTGTTGCAGACGTGATAAAGGAGGATAGTAGGCAGGCTGTAGAGGAATTGCAGGACATGGGAATCCATGTTGTGATGCTAACTGGGGATAATGAGCGTACTGCAAAGGCAATTGGAAAACAAGCTGGTGTAGATGAAGTGATTGCAGGTGTGCTTCCTGACGGAAAAGAGAATGTGATACGGCATCTTATGGAAAAAGGAAAGACTGCTATGGTAGGGGATGGTATTAATGATGCACCAGCGCTGACAAGAGCGAATATTGGTATTGCGATTGGTGCTGGAACAGATATTGCGATTGATGCTGCGGATGTGGTGCTAATGAAAAGTCAATTGAAAGATGTCCCAGCAGCGATTCGATTGAGTCGAAGGACACTGACAAATATTCATGAAAATCTTTTCTGGGCATTTTTCTATAATATAATAGGGATTCCATTGGCGGCAGGGGTGTGGATACCTCTTTTGGGGTGGCAGCTCAATCCAATGTTTGGTGCTGCTGCAATGAGCTTGTCTAGTTTTTGTGTGGTGACAAATGCATTGCGACTAAATCTGATTGATATGTATAGTTCAAAGTATGATAGAAAGTATGCAGTTCATAAAATGAAACATATACAGCGAAGTGCTGTTTATGATAATAAAAATAAAATGATGGAAAAAGGAGAGACTAATATGACAAAGACAATGAAAATTGAAGGCATGATGTGTGGACATTGTGAGGCAAGAGTAAAGAAATGTTTAGAGGCGCTTGACGAAGTGACAGAGGCAGTGGTTAGTCATGAGTCAGGGACAGCAGTCTTAACGCTCAACACAGAAATCAGTGATGAACTTCTGAAAAAAACTGTGGAGGAGCAGGATTATAAAGTAGTAACTGTAGAGTAGGCATAGTGATAGATATTAAAAACACAGAAGAAGGTCTTCTGTGTTTTTTTATGCACACGGGAACACAAAAAATCGAACATTTTTTTGTGTTCGGGTTGAAAACATCTAAAATAATGTTTATAATAGAAAATGTTACCAATAATTAGTTTTTGGTAAGTTAATAAGTGTTGTACTAAGGATATTTTAATGCAATTGTATGATTTTGAAAGGAGAAGGAGGTGAGAGTGTGCATAGAATAGGTGGGGTTCTATTTGGTGTTTTATGCATTGGTATGTTTGGTAGTTTATTAGTAGCTTGCAATGGAAGACAAAAATTGGATGAGAGTTCTCTCCAGCAAGTACCACAGTTTATTGAGACGGAAGATTCTACTGAGGAGAGGATGAATGTGACAGAATTGATTGCGTTGGCGGAGGACCAAACGGAGGCAGAAAAAATAGCAGAGCTTTACGAAATAGAGTTGTCTTCGTTTTCAGATGGCATAGCAGTATATACAACTGACAAGGATCCACAGGAACTAATGGAATTGGGGGATAACAATGGATATCCTGCGCTGACAGTGAACAGTAATCATTATCAGCTAAAAAAAATTAGCGAAGTTACTGATACCAATCAATAATGAACATTGGGGAATTGTAGAAAAGATTCAGAAATTTTGAAAAAGGGTGATGGAGATGAAAATGAGATTTAAGAAAACAAAGATAGTTTCTGCCATGTTAGTTGCAACTATGTTCTTAAATACAACAGGAATTACTGCTTTGGCGGAATCGAACGTCACAGAATTGGAGACGGAAACAAATGTTGAAATGACAACAATGGACAATACGGAATTAGAAGATGAGACAGGTACAGATATTACAAATGCAGAGAGTTCAGACACTGAAGAACATTTGACAGAATCGGATATTTTTGAGGAAATATTAACTGAATTAATTAGTTCTGAAGATGAGACAACAGAGGCTGTCTCAACAGAAATCGAAGAAATAACTACAGAAACCGTTTCTTCCGAGATCGCCTCAACAGAAATGGTATCGATGGAGGAAGAAACAACAGAAACAAACACAACTGAAAAAAATTCTGTTGAAGACACATCGACAGAAGAAACAACAACGGAAAGTAGTTCGACAGAAGAATTGACCATAGAGGAGACAGAAGAAGATTCTATTTCAAGTGAAATAGAAACAGTTTCGACAGAAGAGATGACCACAGAGGAGACAGAAGAGGATTTTATTTCAAGTGAAATAGAAACAGAGATTGCTACTGAGACAACAGAGGAAGAAACTACCGAAGAAATAACCACTGAAGAAACAACAACAGAAGTGTCAACAGAAAGTACAGATGTGTTATTCCCGGGCCTTTCAGAAAATTATACACTTTCGGCAAAACAGCTAAAAGATAAATCAACACTTGCGTCCTATACAGATGAAATATCAGAACTAGAAGAGGAATCCGAACAAACTAATATTTATGCAAAGGGTGAAGTAGTTTATCTGACAGACAGCAGGGAAGATGCACAAGAAGTTGCAGAAGCCTTTGGCGGTACACTTGAGCGTTTTGGCGATGGTGTAGCTGTGATTAAATTGAGCCAAGAACGGACAGTAAGCCAGGCGATAAAAGCAGCGGCGAGCAAATTCTATCATCTTCCGGCGGTTTGGCCAAATTATTATTATCAGCTCTTTGAGGAATACAATGATCCAGCCTTAAAAGAAAGTAGCAAAAATTATCAGTGGGCACATGAGTACATAGGGGATCAATATGCATGGGAGAAAGGCTATAAAGGTGATGGCGTTAAGATTGGTATTATTGATAGTGGAGTACATAGTACACATGAAGACCTACAAGAGAATGTGGCACAGAATCTAACAATGGTTCCAGAAGGCGGAGCTGCGACAACGACAGACCCGGAAGGACACGGAACACATGTTGCTGGTATTGCTGCTGCCGTTGGTAATAATGGAAAAGGCGGGGCTGGCATTGCTCCTGGTGCGCAGATATATGCATATAGTGTCATGGATTCGGAAGGCATTATGAAGAATGACTACATTTTAAGAGCGATTAACAGAGCAATTGACGACGGTGTAGATGTTATCAATATGAGTCTGGGAAGTGGCTATTATAATGGAAATGAAGAAAACATAATAAAAAAAGCATATCAAAATGGTGTTGCGATATTTGCTGCTGCTGGAAATGAGGCTACAAATGGATATGAGTTTCCGGCATCTTATGATAATGTATGTTCTATTGCTGCAATTATGCAAGATGGAAGCAAGGCTGGGTTTACGAATTATGGAGATAAAATTGATCTTGCTTTTCCTGGGGTAGAGATATACTCTACGCTCAACAAGTCAAATCAATCCTATGATTTTATGCAAGGAACGAGTATGGCGTGTCCAGTTGCAGTAGGTACTGCGGCAGTGATTTTATCTGCGTCAAATGAAATTGATGCACTTAAAGGAAAGAGCGGTGCAGATAAGGTTGACGCATTGCTTTCTATTATGAAGAAAAATGTAATAAGATCTTCTTCACCCAAGGTCGGTGCAGGTACTACTTATTTGCCTAAAGTGCTCGGGATAACAATCGCGGCGGTCGATGAAGCACCGCAAGCGCCAATAATTAAAGATATAGAAAATACTACTACTTTTACAAAAGAATGGGTGGATATTCCTATTGAGTGTGACACACTAGACGCAAAGATTTATTATTCAATTAATGGCAAAAAGCCTGCATTTAAAAATGGTATTGTATCAAATGGTGAGCCATTAGTAGATGGAAAAGTATGTATTGGCGGTGCAAAACAGGTTACTTTGAATGCAATCGCAGTAAATCATATTACAGGAAAAGCCAGCAAGGTGGTTTCGCGAAAGTATTATTTTGAGCCAGAACCAGTTAGCGTAACAATTACTGCAGCGGATTCTGTAAATAAAGTTGCAAAAGGAAAGAGCTTGACATTGAGTGCGATAGTAGAACCATCTTATGCAAAGTTTGGAAATAACAAAATTATTTGGGAAGTAGATGGAAATTACAGCAGTGATGTTAAGGTAAATAATGGCAAGGTGACAATATCAAAAAACGCATCCGCAGGCGAATGTAAGATTGTGGCGAAAGCAGGTGCAGTACAAGGTGAGTTTTTATTAACGATATTAGATTCTGTAAAAATTAAAAAAGTGACCTTTGCAACCAAAAAGTATACAAGTTATACTGGAGATTTGATAAATGTTCTGAAAAAAGAAGATGAGAGCAGTAATCTTACGATAGATGGCGGGGAAATTACAGATATTGTGTGGAGTAGTAACAACAGAAAAGTTGCAATAGTAGATGCAAATGGGATTGTCACCGCATTAGCGCCAGGAAAAGCAGTTATTAAAGCAACTGCCAATGATGGGAGCAAGAAAGCTGCTAGTTGCACGATTACTGTAAAACAGCTTGCGGAAAGTATTACATTGAAAGGCCCAGAAAAAATAGCGGCTGGGAAAAGTGCAGTAATTAAGGCGAATATTTTACCAACAAATGTGTCCAGCAAAAAAATGGATTGGGTTGTAAAACCGCTTGAAAATGCAAGTGGTACAGTAACAATCAATGCAAGTGGAAAGGTGTCTGTCAAAAAAGGTGCGAGCGGAAAATTTGAAGTGACCGCAACAGAAAAAGGGGTTCCAGAAGGAAAAAAACCTAAGACAGCAAGTATTCAATTTGAAGTTGTAGCAAATCCAATTACAAAGATTGAAATTCCAAGAACAGTAAATTTATTTACAATATTAGGAAATTACAATGCACCAAAAGAGTACCAGCTAGAACCAAAAGTAGAGGGTGGTGACAACAAAGCACTGGAATATACGAGCAGTGCGCCAGGAATTGCATCTGTTGACTCCAACGGATTGATTAAGGCACATTCCAGTGGAAAAGCAACAATTACTTGTAGCGCAACAGATGGAAGCAATAGAAAGGCAAAATGTAATGTTATTGTGAGTGTTCCTATGTCAAGAATTGCTATTGTACCAAAGAATGGCAATGAAGGAATTGTTTCTGTAGGCGCAAAGATTACGCTTTCTGCAAAGATAAGTAACAATTTTGGAAAAGCGGCAAACCAGAAAGTAAAATGGAGTATTGTATCAGGTAGTGAGTACGCAGAGATAGATGAAAATAAAGGAATTGTAAAGGCAACAAAAGCAGAAATTTTATCAAATCAGTATCCACAAGTTTATGTGAAGGCGGAGGCAGCAGATGGAAGCGGTGTAAGTGCTGTTTATCCAGTAATGGTTATTCCAAAAATCAATCAATTAAATTTTAAGTGCGAAGGTTTTAGCAATCATATTGACAATAAGGGTATATATTATTCCCTTTCTATGTCTTTGAAAGAATACCAGGGTAATTTCTATGTACCATCATACAATGTTGAAATTAGTGGTGGAAAAGGGATTGGCTATCATCCGATAGAGGGAGGATTTATTTTAGTTCCAACAAAACCAACGACAAATAAAACCTATTCGCAATTAGTAGTGTCTCAAAATACAGTGCGATGTAAATCTAGTGATATTCAATCAGTAACAGTTACAGTCAAATTGAAAGATGGTTCCAACAAGAAGGCAGTACAGAAATTTGATCTGATATATACAGCAGATGAAAAAATAATACTCCTAAAATAAAATTTTTTGTTGACAAATAGCTAATATACAGTTATAATCATGAATATTAAAAAGGCTATGAAAAGAATAAGTAACTTTCATGGGAACTTACAGAAAGTCGCTGGTTGATGAGAGGCACAAGGGAAAATGAGAGCGAATACATCTTGGAGCTGCGCACTGAAATTTGTGTAGATAAAAGGTACACGAAAGTAGACTGCGACGGAATCCCCAAACGTTATATTGGGAAGAGTATCGGAAAATCGTTTAAGAAGGTTTCCCCGTACTTGCTGAGGCATAGGGTGTGAATCCTGTGTGAAAAAAGGTGGTAACACGTGGTATACTGATAAAAAGTACCTCGTCCTTTGAGTTTTTAATATTCAGAGGATGAGGTTTTTTAATGTTCCAGTTCAACTTGATTGTTACAAAATCTATCCTCTGCGTCGTAGAAAAAGGAGAGAAAGAGTATGCAATTGTATGAGGAATTAGTAGCAAGAGGTTTGATCGCTCAGGTGACAAACGAAGATGAAATCAAAGAAATGATTAACAATGGAAAAGCAGTGTTTTACATTGGTTTTGATCCAACAGCAGACAGCCTTCATGTAGGGCATTTTATGGCACTTTGTTTGATGAAGCGTCTCCAGATGGCCGGAAATAGACCAATCGCGCTGATTGGTGGCGGAACAGCGATGATTGGGGACCCTTCAGGAAAAACAGATATGCGTAAAATGATGACAACAGAGATAATACAGCACAATGTAGACTGTTTTAAGAAACAGATGAGTAAATTTATTGAATTTGGTGAGGGTAAGGCAATGATGGTCAACAATGCAGATTGGCTGTTGGACCTCAATTACATGGATGTATTGCGTGAGATTGGACCACACTTTTCCGTGAACCGCATGTTGACAGCGGAGTGCTATAAACAGCGTATGGAAAAGGGACTGACTTTCTTAGAGTTTAATTATATGATTATGCAGAGCTTTGATTTTTACACACTGTTTCAGAAATATGACTGCAATATGCAGTTTGGCGGTGATGACCAGTGGAGCAATATGCTTGGTGGTACGGAATTAATACGTCGCAAGCTTGGCAAGGACGCCCATGCGATGACAATTAACTTATTGCTTAACTCCGAGGGAAAGAAGATGGGAAAAACCGAGTCTGGTGCTGTATGGCTTGATGCAGAGAAGACATCACCCTATGAGTTTTTCCAATACTGGAGAAATGTGTCGGATGCAGATGTAATCAAATGTTTGAAAATGTTAACCTTCCTTCCGCTAGAAGAAATTGAGGCGATGGAGAAATGGGAAGGCAGCGCGTTGAATAAGGCAAAAGAAATCCTTGCATTTGAACTGACACAGCTTGTACATGGCACAGAGGAAGCACAGAAGGCGAAGGAGGTAGCAACAGCGCTTTTTGCAGGTGGTGTAAACTCGGAGAATATGCCAACAACAGTGCTTTTAGACGAACAATTTATAGATGGGGGGATTGATATTCTAACACTTCTTGTAACAGCAGGAATGACGGCATCTAAGTCAGAGGCAAGGCGTGCAGTGGATCAAGGCGGTGTCTCCGTAAATGGAAATAAGGTTACAGATACAAAAACAGTGTATCCAAAATCTGCTTTTACGGAAGAATTTATTATTAAAAAGGGTAAAAAAAGTTTCCATAAAATATGTTGTTAAGTTCGTGTGAAATTAAAATTTCACCCCTCCTGATTAGTACGCCCGCCAAAGCGGGCAGATGGGAGTTCGTATAGAAGACGCGCAGCGAGTAGGAAAGACCTTCATGTTCGCTGCGCGTTAAAATTTTTTCTACGTATTTTTATACTTTAAATATTTCTTCGCCATTTTGATAAAGCTTGATAATATGTTGTATTTTTTCTGTTGGAGTAGATACTGGCTCAATAGATAAGTCATGATTTAAAAAATCAATAATAGAGGCAAGGAATTTGCTCATATCTGCTTCGAGATAATAGGGTTTTGTCAGCAATTCAGGTGGACGATAACAGAGATTTGTCGTAACGACTTTGTCAAACACACCATCTGCATAGGCTTTGTCAAAAGCAGTAAAACCGTTGGTAAACAGACCAAATGTAGTGCATATAAACACATGTTTAGCATTCATGGATTTTAATTGTCTTGCCGTGTCAATCATACTTTCACCAGAAGATATCATATCATCAATAATAATAATGTCTTTGCCTTCAATATCGTTCCCTAGAAATTCATGCGCTACAATAGGATTTTTGCCATTGACAATAGTAGAGTAGTCACGTCGTTTATAGAACATACCTGTATCAGCGCCGATTACTGTTGAGAAGTAGATGGCTCTATCTAGTGCTCCTTCATCAGGAGAGATGACAATAATGTGGTCTTTGTCCAATTTTAAGTCTTTTTCCGAGTGTAAGAGCGCTCTTAAAAATTGATAGTGCGCAGTGAAATTATCAAATCCGCTCAGCGGAGAGGCATTCTGTATTCTAGGGTCATGCGCATCAAACGTGATAAAATTGCTCACGCCCATTTTAGTAAGTTCCTTAAATGCATATGCACAGTCAAGGGATTCTCTGCCAGTTCGTCTGTGTTGTCTACCTTCATATAAAAAGGGCATAATTACATTGATGCGGTGTGCTTTTCCGTTCGTTGCAGCGATAACACGCTTTAAATCCTGATAATGGTCATCAGGAGACATGTGGTTGGTGTATCCATTCATTGTGTAAGTTAAACTATGATTGCACACATCTACAAGAATAAAAACATCTTTTCCGCGTACAGTCTCGTCCAACACAGCTTTGCCTTCACCACTATAAAAACGAGGAGTACTGAATTGAAACAGATAGTTTTTTTCTACATAGCCTTGAAAGGCAGGGTCATTATTATATACATTAGTCACTTTGTTGCGAAAGCTAACCAAATAATTATTAATTTCGTTGCCGAGTTCGGCGGCACTGTTTAAAACCATCAATTTTAGCGGTGCTACAGGCAAGGCACTTTTTAATTGTTTTAAATAAGACATTGGGATTCATTCCTTTCTCAATGAAATTTAATTATTTTTTATGGTTCAGGAATATGCATAAATTGCGCATTCCGTGAGAACATGATTGAGAAGTGCAGACGATTTTGCAAAGCAAGATTTCAAATATCGCCCGAATTGTTATTATGATTGACACTCATGGCCCGAATTCATTATCTATTATATTTTATACCATTCAGGTAGTGACACGTCAAGAAATTTCTAGTATTATTAAAAGAGATAAAAAGTAGCAGATTACAATTGTTTTTCATTTCTATTTGAGCCGCCAAAAGGCGGTATGGGGGATAAAATGAAGAAAGAACATTTGCATGTTGTGGAACATGTGGCATCAGGTAGTATTGCCGAGGAACTTGAAATTGAGGTAGGTGATACGCTCTTAGAGATTAATGGAAATAAAATTGAGGATATTTTTGACTATCAGTATTTTACACAGGATGAGTATATTGAAGTATTAATTCGGAAACCGTCTGGTGAGGAGTGGCTTCTTGAAATTGATAAAGAATATGACGAAGATTTGGGTATTACCTTTGAAAATGGTCTGATGGACGAGTATCGTTCTTGTCATAATAAATGTATTTTTTGTTTTATTGACCAGATGCCACCTGGAATGCGGGATACATTGTATTTTAAGGATGACGATTCCAGACTTTCCTTTTTGCAGGGAAATTATGTAACGTTGACAAATATGTCTGACAAGGATATTGATCGCATTATCAAGTATCATCTTTCTCCAATCAATGTATCTTTTCAGACAACGAATCCTGATTTGCGCTGTAAGATGTTGAACAATCGCTTTGCAGGACAGGCACTTGAGAAGGCGTGGAAGCTTGCCGGAGCGGGGATTGTTATGAATGGGCAGATTGTACTGTGCAAAGGAGTGAATGACGGCGCGGAGCTAGAGCGGAGTATAGAGGATTTATCAAAGTATCTGCCGAATTTGGAGAGTGTATCGATTGTTCCTGTAGGCTTATCTAAATATAGAGCAGGATTGTTTCCGCTAGAACCATTTACCAAGGAGGATGCAAAACAGGTACTCTCAATTGTGCATTGGTGGCAGGATAAACTTTTTCCTGAATATGGTTTGCATTTTATCCATGCGAGTGATGAGTGGTATATTCTTGCAGGGGAGGAGCTGCCTGAGGAGGGACGTTATGATGGATATTTACAGCTCGAAAATGGCGTTGGTATGCTGCGTCTTTTTATAAATGAATTTCAGGAGGCAATTGACACGTTTCGCCGCACAGAACATGGCACAATACCGCCAAAAGAACTGTCGATTGCGACGGGAAAACTTGCCTATCGTTTTATATCGCAGATGGCAGCGCAAGTCACAGAACTGTGCCCACAGATTACAGTGCATGTCTATGCGATACAAAATGACTTTTTTGGGGAACTGATAACCGTTTCTGGGTTGTTGACAGGGCAGGATTTACTTGCGCAACTTAAAGAACAGAGATTGGGAGAAAAGTTATTGTTGCCACAGAATGTTTTAAAGAGCGGTGAGTCAGTGTTTCTGGATGATATGACACTTGCAGAACTCGAAAAGGCTTTACAAGTGCCAATAGATATTGTAAAATCAAGCGGGCAGAATTTTCTGGATGCGATTCTCTATTAATGAATTTGATATTATAGGAGGATCTACTATAAAAGGAGAAATGGAGATATAGATAAAATGGAAAATAGAACCAAGAAACCGATTGTGGCTATCGTGGGAAGACCAAATGTAGGAAAATCAACACTGTTTAATGCGATTGCGGGGGATAAGATTTCGATTGTGAAGGATACACCAGGCATCACCAGAGATCGTATTTATGCAGATGTGAACTGGTTGAATTGGAATTTTACAATGATTGATACTGGTGGAATTGAACCAGATAGCAAAGATATTATTCTGTCGCAGATGCGTGAGCAGGCGCAGATAGCAATTGATACAGCAGATGTTATTATTTTTCTTGTCGATGTGCGGCAAGGACTAGTTGATGCGGATTCCAAGGTGGCAGATATGCTTAGAAGAAGCCGCAAGCCAGTAGTGCTGGTTGTGAACAAAGTGGATAGCTTTGCTAAAATGGAAGTAGACGTCTATGAATTTTATAATCTTGGTATTGGTGAACCATATCCGATTTCATCTGTTAATAAATTGGGATTTGGTGAGATGCTGGATGCAGTGACAGCGCTGTTTGACAAGGAGACACTCACAGAGGAGGATGACGACCGACCAAGAATTGCGATTGTGGGAAAACCAAATGTAGGAAAGTCTTCTATCATCAATAAAATTGCTGGTGAGAACCGTGTGATTGTATCTGATATCGCCGGAACGACGCGGGATGCTATCGATACAGAAATTATGTACAATAACAGAGAATATGTGCTGATTGACACGGCTGGTCTACGCCGTAAAAATAAAATCAAAGAAGAACTTGAGCGTTTTATGATTATTCGTACAGTGAGTGCGGTGGAACGCGCGGATGTAGTGGTTTTGGTGATTGATGCAGTGGAAGGGGTCACAGAGCAAGATGCCAAGATTGCTGGAATTGCTCATGACAGAGGAAAGGGTATTGTTATTGCAGTGAACAAGTGGGATGCCATCGAAAAGGATGATAAGACTATCTATCGTTTTACAGAACGAGTGCGGAATACTCTTTCCTTTATGCTCTACGCGGAGATTGTTTTTATTTCTGCGGTTACAGGGCAGCGCTTAAACAAACTTTTTGAGACGATTGATATGGTGATTGAAAATCAATCCTTACGTATTTCGACAGGGGTTGTCAATGAGATTGTCACAGAGGCAGTGGCGTTACAGCAACCCCCTTCAGACAAGGGAAAGCGATTGAAAATCTTCTATACTACACAGGCAGGCGTAAAACCGCCAACATTTGTGGTGTTTGTCAATGACAAGGAATTGATGCATTTTTCATATACAAGATATCTTGAAAATAAGATACGAGAAGCGTTTGGATTCAAAGGGACATCTTTGAAATTTATTATCAGGGAACGCAAAGAGGATAAATAAGATAGGAAAGGACTTTATATAAAATGATTCGTTTCGTTTGCTTATTGATAGGTTATATTTTTGGTTGCTTTCAGACTTCCTATATTTATGGCAGACTGCATGGCATTGACATTAGAAAATATGGAAGTGGAAATGCAGGCACAACAAATTCACTTCGCGTTCTTGGAAAAAAAGCAGGTGCAATTGTTTTATTTTGTGATATTATTAAGACAGGACTTGCAATGACAGTTGTTCGGTTGTTGTTTCGAGAGCAGTACAATGATATTTTATATTTGTTGGTGATTTATGCGGCAGCAGGCGCAATTTTGGGACATAATTTTCCATTTTATCTTGGTTTTAAGGGTGGAAAAGGAATTGCCTGCACAGCAGGACTTGTGATTTTTTTTCACCCATATATGCTTATTCCACAGGTTATCACTTTCTTTGGAATTTTTTTTGCAACGCATTATGTGTCGTTGGGTTCGCTGGTGGTAGAGATTGTGCTGATTGCAGAGATGGTCATTTTTGGTCAAATGGGTGTGTGGGGCATGGATCAAGCTGCATTAAATGAACTTTATTTTGTGACAGTTCTCTTGGCAATACTTGCTTTTTGGGGACATCGGGCAAATATCAAACGACTGTTACATAAGGAGGAAAGAAAGACATATTTAAACAAAAAAAATTAGGGGGTTCACTATGGCAAAGATAGGAATGATTGGAGCGGGGAGTTGGGGGACTGCGCTGTCAGTGCTTCTGCACAATAATGGACATGATGTCACTGTATGGTCGGCATTAAAAGAGGAAATACAAATGCTGGATAGAGAACATGAGCATAAAGATAAACTTCCGGGTGTAAAGCTTGCAGAGGACATTTTATTTACGACTATACTTGAACAAGCTGTAAAGGACAAGGATATTTTGGTACTTGCGGTGCCATCTTCATTTACAAGGACTACAGCGCATAATATGAGAGGTCTTGTGACAGAAGGACAAATTATTGTAAATGTGGCAAAGGGAATTGAAGAATCTTCTCTTATGACACTCTCACAAGTAATCGAGGATGAGATACCACAGGCAGATGTGGCAGTTTTGTCAGGCCCTTCCCATGCAGAGGAGGTTGGCAAGTGTATTCCAACAACGATTGTGGTAGGCGCAAAGACAAAGAAAACAGCGGAATTTATTCAATCTGTTTTTATGAGTGATGTATTTCGCGTTTATACAAGCCCTGATGTGTTGGGAATTGAGCTTGGCGCGGCATTAAAAAATGTGGTTGCGTTGGCAGCAGGTATTGCGGATGGACTTGGCTATGGCGACAATACAAAGGCGGCGCTTATCACACGCGGTATCACAGAAATCGGAAGGCTTGGAATGGAGATGGGTGGCAAGTTTGAAACCTTCTGCGGACTGTCTGGCATTGGTGATTTGATTGTGACTTGTGCGAGTATGCACAGCCGCAATAGGCGTGCTGGAATCCTTATCGGACAGGGGAAGACAATGGAGGAGGCGATGGCAGAGGTCAAGATGGTTGTCGAGGGCGTGTATTCGGCAAAAGCGGCAATGCGTCTTGCGAAAAAGTATGATGTCGAGCTTCCAATTATTGAGCAGGTGAACGAAGTCTTATTTAATGGAAAACCAGCTGCTGCTGCAGTGAAAGATTTGATGATACGTGATAAGAAAATTGAAATTGCGCACGATGAGAACTGGGGTTAAGGAGGACTGTGATGATAGCGTTATTGGAAAGGGTTCGTTCCCGTATTGAAGAATTGAACATGGATTTTCAATTTATTAAAGTTATTAAAACAAAGATGAATGGGATTGAACAAGAAACATGGCTTTTGGAATATGAAGGTACGCAGTTTGTTTTTGTACATGGTCAAAAGAATGTTGTTTTGGGCTGGGATACAGAATGCCCTTTGAGTGAAGGATTATTACAAGGACTACAAGAAGAATTTGCCTCTGGTAAGGAATATTATCAGGAGAAATTAGAAGATTTGCGAGAATATTATCAGGATGAAATACAAAAAGCAAATGCCGCAGGTGATTCGGCAAAAGCAGAAGCATTGTCATTGGCGCTGGCTGAGGAGGAAAAAGATATTAAGGAAAATGGATATTTGAGTTGGGAGGATTTTCTAGCGAAATGGAATGCATATTTGTCTGAGTGCGTTTCTCCGCTGCGCACGGCTGACATTGGTGATATGATTGTAGAAGTGGATAGCCGCTACATTGAATGTGATATGCCATCATTAGAAGATGCCGTTCGTTCTTTAAAAGAAGGTCCTTTTACATTGGCAACAGAAGATGAATGGGAATATCTTTGTAATGGTGGCACACGTACATTTTTTCGTTGGGGTGATATCTTAAATAATGACATACGTGATGAAATTTTTCAAATAGGTGCTGCTGTTAGTTATGAAAAAGAGATACAATCCTCTGTATTGAATCAGAATAATATGCTAGGGTTATTTATTGCCTATGATTCTTATAAATACGAGATTATTGATAATACACTGTATACAAAAGGTGGTGATGGTGGGTGCTCTCTTTGCGGCGGTGATGGACCCATATATGTGCTACCTTGTTATTCTGCTTTTTATCGAAATTTATATCACGATTATGGTCATGGGCTATCGCAAAATTATTATAGCTATCGGCGTATTATTCGATTAACATAAAGATGTTGCAGAAAAGAAAGGGATGCGTAATTACAAGAAAATTTTGGAATTAAAATATAGAAAGGAAAAGGTACAAAATGGCAAACACAGAGTTTAACAGTACACAAGATTATGTGGCAAGTGAGGAGCTTCTCGCAAGCGTAAATGTTGCGATTGCACTGCAAAAACCACTTTTAATCAAAGGAGAGCCAGGAACAGGCAAGACCATGCTTGCACAGGCAGTTGCAAATTCGCTCGGCAAGAAACTTATCATATGGAACATTAAGTCCACAACAAAAGCCCAAGATGGTTTGTATATGTATGATACAATCCAACGACTCTACGATGGACAGTTTGGTGTGGAAGGGGTTGATGATATCGCGAGGTATATCAAACTTGGAAAACTTGGCGAGGCTTTTGAGAGCGATGAGCAAGTGATTTTATTGATTGACGAGATTGACAAGGCGGATTTGGAGTTTCCAAATGACTTGCTCTGGGAGCTTGATCAGATGGAATTCTATATCCATGAGACAAAACGTACAGTTAAGGCAAAGCATCGCCCAATTGTAATTATTACCTCCAATGCAGAAAAAGAACTTCCAGATGCATTTTTGAGGAGATGTATCTTCCACTATATTGATTTTCCAGATGCAGAACTGATGGAGGAGATTATTAAGACACATTATCCTAATGTTGAGGAAAATCTGATGAAAAATGCGATGCAAGTATTTTATGATATTCGCGCGTTGCGTGATGTGCGCAAAAAACCAAGCACTTCAGAGTTGATTGACTGGATTAATGCATTACAGATTGGTGGTATTTCAGCAGATACATTGCGGTCAAAGTTGCCGTTTGTCGGTGTCGTTGTAAAAAAGGATGAGGATTTGGAGACAGTGCGGCAAGAGATTCACTAACAGTTTGTCAGAACATAGAATGAGGGAAAAGAATGTTTTCTAAATTTTTCTATACGTTAAAAGAAAAGGGACTTGAAATTTCACTGGGCGAGTGGCTTGACTTGCAGGAGGCGCTTGACAAAGGGCTTTGCGAGAGTTCGCTAACACAGTTTTACTATGTGGCAAGAATGATTCTTGTCAAGAGCGAGACGGAATTTGACAAGTTCGACATGGCGTTTGAGGAGTGTTTCAAGGGTGTAAAGACCGAGACAGAAGTTGGTAAAAATATGCTTCGCTGGCTTGACAAGTCTGATATGATGGAGCTTGCCCACGAGGAGGCGAGGAAGCACCTAAACCAAGTGGAAGAAATCCAAGTGGATAAAGAAGATGTGGAACAAAAATTTAAACAACGTCTAAAAGACCAGAATGAGGAGCATAACGGAGGAAGTTTTTGGATTGGGACTATGGGAAAGACTTCCTTTGGAAATATGGGTGGAAATGTTGGTGGCGTGCGTGTCGGCGGTCAGACAGGCTATCAATCAGCATTCGCTGTAGTTGGTGCACGCAAATACAGAGATTTCAGAGACGATAAAGTAATTGACAACCGACAGTTTCAGATGGCACTGCGGCGATTGCGACAGTTTTCTACAAAGCTCGATATTCCAAAGTCGGAACTAGATATTGACCAGACAATTGATAAGACTTGTAACAATGGTGGTTATTTGCAGATTGAGATGATGAAACCGCGCAAAAATGCAGTAAAGCTATTGCTTTTAATGGACTCTGGCGGAACAATGATTCCATATACAAGATTGATGAATGATTTGTTTCAGTCTGTTAATAAGTCCAATCATTTTAAGGATGTAAAAGTATACTATTTTCATAATTGCATCTATTCAAAGCTGTATAAGACACCAGAGTGTGAGAATGGAGACTGGATTGACACAGAGTGGATGTTTCGCAATGTCGGCAGTGATTATAAGGTTATTATTGTAGGAGATGCAGCAATGGCACCAGAGGAGCTTTATTCTAACACTGGTAATTACAGGGGACCAAATGGTGGATTATCTGGCTTTGAATGGTTACATTTAATGAAACGACATTACAAAAAGATTGTGTGGATGAATCCAAAGATGGCGCCGGGCAGAGCGCCGTGGCGCGAGGCGGAGACTGCGGTGAAAGAGATATTTCCTATGTATAAGCTGACCGTAAAAGGGTTAAATGAAGCGATGGTTAAGCTGATGGCGAATAAACAGTGATAAATGTAAAAAGGGAATTATTTACATAAGAGAGAAGGACAAAGAGATGGAAAAGAAAGCACCTGAGAGAAAGGTACAATTGCGTGAGGGTGATGTTTTTTACGTCTATGATAAGAGAATTAATAAGTGTATCAAAGAGGACTGTGAGGGGATAGTAAAATATGGTCTTACTCTCAAAGTGATGATGCCAAATGGCGATACACTCAACACATATGAGTGCAATAAATGTCATATGAAATACACAGCGTATCCAAATTATGTGCGCCTGATAGAAACTAGTGAACTGACTATCTATAATCGAAATGCAGTGGAGGCACGTGACCAGAAACGCGCTGTAGATGCGATAAAACATGCTGGTAAAGGGAAAAGAAAACCATTTAGGTACAAGACAAAACGCAAATTAAGACAGCAATCTCAAAAAAAGAACAGCAAACAATAGTGATAATTATACAAAAGAATCATAACTGGAAAAAGGGGTTCTTTCTCATGTTTGGATACGCTGTCATGTTCATTTTTGATGGAATATTAGATTTCCAGCAAAATTTGAAATATTGGCAGAGATGAAATATCCAAAGTTAAGAAAGAACCGAAAAAGGACAGTTATGGTTCTTTTTTTGTGTGTGGATGCATAAATTTAAGTAGGAAAAAAGAAAAACATTTTTATTGAAACAAGTACGATTTTAAGATAGGAAAGGGGAAAGCAATGGGTCAGCTTGACGGAAACCAAGAATTTAATTTATACAGGGATATTAGTCAACGCACCGGCGGGGAAATTTATATCGGTGTAGTGGGACCTGTCAGAACAGGAAAATCCACTTTTATAAAACGATTTATGGATTTGATGGTACTGCCACAGATTGAAAATGAGCATGAGAGGACGCGCACGCAAGATGAACTGCCGCAGAGTAGTGGCGGACGCACAATTACGACAACAGAACCCAAATTTATACCAAAAGAGGCAGCACAGATAGAAATTAGTGATGGCATTGATGTGAAAGTGCGCTTGATTGATTGTGTTGGTTATATGGTGGAGGGCGCTGCAGGACATATGGAGGAAGATGTGGAGCGCATGGTCAAGACACCATGGTCTAAGGAGGAAATTCCTTTTACACAAGCGGCAGAGATAGGGACCAGAAAAGTGATACAAGATCACTCTACGATTGGAATTGTTGTGACAACAGATGGTAGCTTTGGAGAAATACCACGCAATTCTTATAGGGCTGCTGAAGAACAGACCATCACAGAGCTTAAGGAACTTGGAAAACCTTTTGTGGTACTTGTAAACACGACCAAGCCATATTCTGAGGATGCAAAAGAGATTGCCGCAGAATTGGAAAAGAAATATATCGTTAAGGCAATTCCGGTGAATATTGAACAACTTAGAAGAGATGATATCACAATGATATTAGAACAAGTAATGTATGAGTTTCCTGTATCTGTTATTGAGTTTTATACACCAAAGTGGATGGATGTTATGGAGATCGATAATCCAATGAAAAAAGAAGTAATCGATAAGTTACATATTATTATGGATAAAGTCAGAACAGTGCGCGATTTAGTAGAAAAGGATTTTAGTCAGCTGCTTGAGAAAGACAGTGAGTATATCAAGCGTTGCAAATATGATAAAGTAAATATTGCAGATGGTTCGGCAGCCTTTTTGTTAGAAGGTGACACAAAATATTACTATGAATTGTTAAGTTCTATGACAGGTGAAAATGTATCAGGAGAGTATCAGCTCATGCAGCTTTTATCCAGCTTGGCAGATATGAAGCGGGAATATAAAAAGGTTCTAAATGCTCTGGAGAGTGTCAGACAAAAGGGCTATGGCGTTGTCACGCCAGAGCGCGACGAAATTATGTTGGAGAATCCAACACTTATCAAACATGGTAATAAATTTGGTGTGAAAATAAAAGCGCAAAGCCCGTCAATACATATGATTAAGGCAAATATTGAGACAGAAATCGCGCCGATTGTTGGTACGCAGCAGCAGGCGCAAGACTTAATTAGTTATATTTCAGATGCAGAAACTTCCAAGGAAGGAATTTGGGAGACAAATATTTTTGGAAAGACGGTAGAGCAGTTAGTTAACGATGGCATTACAAGTAAAGTTTCTATGATTGGTGAGGAGAGCCAGATCAAATTGCAAGATACCATGCAGAAGATTGTCAATGATTCTAATGGGGGAATGGTCTGCATTATTATATAAAATATGGAAGACCAGAGTAGTCTGTTCAGACTGTCAAAAAAGTCAGCATTGTCTGGCTTTTTTTGATATAATAAAACCAGAGGCGATAGACATGCTGAGAAAAGAAAAATTAGAAAGAAATTGACAGTGCTGTGGATTTTATTCATACATACGATTTTGTGGGAGACAGATGCCCCAGTCCGAACTAAAAAACCAAAGCTAAAAGGAAAAGCATTATGAGAATGTGCATAACAAACGATTCTGTCCTGCGAACAGAGTTACCCACAACTCCATAAGACAGCCAGTTATACACATTCCCACAATGTTGATGACTACGGAATCTTTCTTTTATATTTCATCATTGCGATCCGGTCGGGAATATAGCATGATTTTGGTACTACGAATAGTGAACAATCGGGATTGGAATACATAAAAGGGATGTTAAAAGTTATTGACACAATGTTAATTTTCAGAAACCTATGAAATGTGTGTCAATATTGACAAATTGACAACCTAAATTACTTGAAGCCAAATAAATTATATTGTAGGCTAGAAAAAAGGAGGCAATGTGAGATGAAATTCAACGAAAAATTATTAAAACTTAGGAAAGAAAAAGGACTCTCCCAAGAAGAACTGGGAATGGAAATGCAGGTATCAAGACAAACAGTTTCAAAGTGGGAGGCAGGGCAGTCATACCCAGATTTTACTAGATTGGTCATGTTAAGTGATTTCTTTGACATGACTTTAGATGAACTTGTGAAGGATATTGATGTGCAGGAAGTAAGAGAAAATTCTTTTACAAATGAGAAAATAGATTCTATTTATAGAGTTTCTCAAGACGTGAATTCTATTTTTCAGAATAGAACTCTCAAAGATATTATAAAAGGGATAAAGTGGTTTATAGTGGGCAGTTTTATATTTCTATGCTTAGTTATAGTAGTTTCTCTTATACTGCATTTTATTTATCCAGAATCCAATGTATTTTGGCGTACCTATTAATTGCGAACTATTATATTGAGCAGGCAGAAGATATACGCCACTTGCTGGAGGAGAAGGAAAGCTATAGTCTTTACATTGAAAAAGAACCTCTATTTTGCGGTGGCTTAATAGGGGTTCTTTGACAGTCTGGGGAGACCAAAGTGGTCTCCCAGATTAAACGCATGAATGAAAAAGATATACATTTTTTAAGTTTTTTTGTTAA
>ERZ778515.1021-NODE-1021-length-21743-cov-8.759360_pt1 | contig 21743 bp, 18 predicted proteins | sample MGYA00510343_ERZ778515 | MGnify/ENA primary metagenome ERZ778515 (study PRJEB29527, sample SAMN07138965) | mouse gut metagenome | material: feces | host: mouse | place: China:Nanjing | collected 2016-01-25 ...
ATGAGATAGAAATAGTCCATTTCCTATCATGTCAAAGTTTTACCGGACAGCAATAAAATAATTTAGGACATATACTTGCCGGTTAAATTATAACACTAACTTGACCGCTACTGCAGAGAGGCAAGGTAATCGGCCACAACAAAGGTGGAGCCTCCGACGTAGACCACATCGTCCGGCTTCGAGTCGCTCACCGCCATCTCACAGGCATCGGCCACACCGGAGTCACACAGACGGCATTGCAGCCCATGGCCCCGCAGGATTTTCTCCAGATCCGGGGCCGGCATGGCGCGGGGCACTGATGCCCGGGTGACATAGAAAGTAGCCTCGCGAGGCAGCAGCCGCACGATATGAGGCACATCCTTGTCGTTGACAAATCCTATCACCATGCGCAGAGTCGCGGCGGGGTCAGCAGAGGTGCGGCGATTTGCCCACACCTCCTGAAGCTGATGCATTGTGTGGCGCAGCCCGGCCTCATTATGCCCGGTATCGCATATCGTAAGCGGAGAGCGGGAGGTAATCATCCAGCGTCCGGCAAGCCCGGTGCGCTCCGTTACCTGCTCCAGACCGTCGTGCAGAGCCTCGGAAGAGATTTCAATCCCCAGAGAGCGGAGAGTCTCCACCTCATGAATCACAGTGTTGATATTCTCTATCTGATACTCCCCACCAAGCGGCGAGCGGAATGGGCCGCAAGCCACAGTATCGGCCTCCAGAGTGCCGTCTGCCGACGACAGATGCGGATTTATAAGTCTCATCTCATCGCAGGCAAAGCGTAGCGGAGTGCCCGTGGCGGCAGCGTGATGGATGAACACGTCGCGCACCCCACCTTCGGCATATCCCACCACCGCAGGGATGCCCGGCTTAAATATGCCGGCCTTCTCGGCTGCAATCTTTTCAAGAGAATCGCCGAGAAACTGCATATGGTCGAACGAAATGTTGGTCACCACCGTAGAGACAGGGGTGATGATATTAGTGGAGTCAAGGCGTCCGCCCATACCGACTTCGATTACAGCAAAATCCACACCTTCGGCAGCAAACCAGTCGAAAGCCATCATCATCGTCAGCTCGAAAAAAGAGGGGTGGCCGTCGTAGTCGCACTTTTGCCAGCGCTCCACGAAATCAATTACCTTCTCTTCCGGAATCATACGGCCGTCTACACGCATGCGCTCCCGGAAGTCGGCAAGATGCGGCGAAGTGTAAAGTCCGGTCTTATAACCCTGTGCCTGAAGCACAGAGGCCAGCATATGCGAGGTCGAGCCTTTGCCGTTGGTGCCGCCGACATGAATCGAACGGAACCGTCGATGTGGATTGCCGAAAAAATTATCAAGGGCTATCGATGTGTCGAGTCCGGGTTTATAGGCGGCTGCCCCGATGCGTGAGAACATCGGCAGTTGGGAGAAGAGAAAATCAAGAGCTTCCTTATAAGTCATCATATCAAGGATGAATTGTGAATTTATAATTCTGGAGGTAGCGCTAATATAGTGTTAGATCCAGACACTGTCAAAGCGGGTTATGTGTTAGATTCAGATACGCTAATCTTAAAGGCCATAGAGCAGATATCCGGTGAGTCCGGCCATCAAGATTACCAGAATCGGATGTATCGACCTCCGGCCTCCCCGCCATGGGAATTTGAAATATACCAGACAAAACGCCACAGCCGAGATGATAATATTGGCCACCAGTTGCCAAGTGATGCGGTTGGGATTGAAATTGGCAGTATTCATCAGCATTATGGCGGCCGATGCGATCAGCCCTACCACCACGGGGCGCAGACCGGAGAAGATAGCCTTGATGGCCCCGCTTTCACGATGGCGGCGGATGAAATGCGAGCTATAGATTACAAGAAAGAAAGATGGCAGCACCACAGCCAGTGTGGCCATCAGAGAACCGAGTATTCCCCATAACGGAGAGTCAAGAGCCGGATTCACCTGTCCGGGAGCCACATAACCGATATATGTAGCCGAATTGATACCGATAGGGCCGGGCGTCATCTGAGATATGGCCACAATGTCGGTAAACATAGTCTCCGTAATCCATCCGGGGTCCACTACAGCATGTTCCACAAGCGACAGCATGGCGTAACCGCCGCCGAACCCGAAGATGCCTATTTTCAGATAGGCCCATATAAGTTTGAGATATATATTCATTTTGTGGATTACATTTCGGAATTCTTACTTGAGTGGCCGGATTCGTCATCAGATGCGTCCTTGCCTGCATCGGGCGAGGCAGATTCCACGGGAGCAATACCGCCGTCCGACTTTATCCGGGCCAGGCGGCGCAGACTCCATTTCCAATAGGCGTAGCCTCCGGCAGCCCCGAGGATGATGTAGAGAATCGGGTTGGAGACGAATCCGATATTGATTGAAATCATCAGAGCCACAATAAGAGGAATCCACACCGTTTTCCACCCGATACCGGCCGCTTTGGCCGATGTCAGCACCGGAGCCACGATAAGAGCGACTACCGCCGGGCGGATTCCCATGAAAATAGCCGAGATAATGTGATTGTTCTTTATGGTGTCAGGGGTAAGGAAAATGGCTATCGCAAGAATAATCAGAAACGACGGCAGAATAGAACCCAGAGCCGCCATGGCGCTCCCCCGGATACCGTGAAGGCGATCGCCTACCACAGTGGCGATATTCACCGCAAGAATGCCCGGCATGGATTGTGCCACAGCAAGAAGGTCGAGAAACTCATCGCGTTCTATCCAGCGATGGGTGTCGACAATCTCACGTTCGATAATCGAAATCATGGCCCAGCCGCCGCCGAAAGTAAACGCACCTATTTTAAAGAAAGAGGAAAAAAGCTGACGATAGAGCTTACGTTGCGTCACCTCTTGTGTCATAAGTATAAATAAGTATTCAAATTTAGACGAGAGTAAGCGAAAGGAAATCATTCCTACAATCTGCTGCTTCCTTCTGTCGGCCGCTTCCGGAGTGTCGCTCGATAGAATATGTTGATATCCTCTTTCACTCCGCACCGGAATCGACTTAAAAAACAGGCCCGCATATTGTATAGATTAAATGTGAACACTTACTTGGATAATATAAGTAAGCGTTCAGATATCTTACTCATCGGCACGTATATTCACACAGCTGCGCGCAGCCATGCTTCCCTCTCAAAAGCCGTGGGCGGAGGAGGGAACGGCTGCGCGACAGAAATATTATAGCTACAAAACGGAAGGAATCGGGTCAATGCGATGCCTGAGCCTCCGACTCGGATATCTTTCTTCGGTCGATCATTCGCCATACATACCATATGTAAGCCAGAACGAACGGCACCAGAATGCTCACATAGGCCATACACTTCAAAGTGAATTCCGAAGAAGAGGCATTGCGAATCGAAAGCGATGACTCCGGCGAAGAAAGCGAGGGGAAGAAAGGCGTATCATTAAACCCTGCGAGCCATATCAAGGCCATCACCGTAAGGAAGGTGCCTGCTCCGGCAGCCCAGATTCCCTTGTCGCAGTCGCGGTGGAGTATAGTGGTGATGATTCCTGTCAGCACGCCGGCCACACCAAGCCCGATCGCTGCCAGCGCGGCTGGCGAGCAGAGCAGGTTATGCCAATACTTATAAGGAGTGGTCTCTACGGTAGTGCCAAGAGGAGAGGCATTGAGCACGGTGTAACCTTCCGTGGTGAAAAGAATCGCAAGGAAAGGGAGGAAGCAGAGCAGGAAGAGCACCGTAGAGCTGATCAGCCGCCGCTGCAGCCAGTCGTTGAATTCCTTCGACGTCTCCACCGCATTTTTCACATACAGGATGCCGAGAATGCGGGCGAGGAAAAGCACGGCAAACCCGAGTGTGAGATTACGCCAGTTGAATATCGCCTCAAACCCATGCGAAGGATTGTCCCAGCGCGAAATCACGGGAGAGGCAATCTCCAGGATGCTTTCGCGTTCGACGCTGAACTCACCTCCGAAAAAGAACATGGCCACTGCCACTCCGAGCAGCACGCATCCCACGGCACCGTTGAGGAACAGAAAGATATCATAAGTGCGGCGTCCGAGCAGATTGCCCGGGCGGGAGCGGTATTCATAACTCACAGCCTGAAGCACGAAACTCAGCAGAATCAGAATCCAGAGCCAGTATGCGCCGCCGAAACTTGTGGAATAGAACAGCGGAAACGATGCGAAAGCAGCACCGCCGAAAGTGACGAGAGTGGTGAAAGTGAGTTCCCATTTACGTCCTACGGCACTTACTATCAGCTGACTCCATTGGGCATCCGGAGCCGACAGCAACAGAGTCTGTGCCCCCTGCACGAAAAGCAGAAACACCAGAATCCCGGCCAGGACAGAAAGGATAATCCACCAGTAATTCTGTAAAAATTCAAGTGTCATGGCGTTATGTTTTATTTATTAAGATCCTTGCGGGTCGATTTATTTATCCATTTGACCATGATGCTGACCTCAGCGGCAAGCAGGACAGTGAAAATCACGGCAAACATCCAGAAAGTCACAATCACCGAAGATGCGGGGATGTTGGAAATAGCCGCGCATGTGGGGAGCAGGTCCTGAACGGTCCATGGCTGACGTCCGACCTCGGCTACAATCCACCCGGCTTCAGAGCAAATCCACATCAGCGGCACCGATACCATTGCCACAAACTGCATCCAGCGTTGGCGGCATAGGGCATCAGGCCATCTGTAGGCCATCATCAGCGCCACGATATAGAAAAGGAGGAAATAGCTCCCCAATCCCACCATCACACGGAACGCATAGAACGTCAGAGCCACCGGAGGCACAGCGTCAGAGGGTGATTTGAAATATCCGTAGCCGAAATAGGGGAAATCAGCCTTAAGCTGCGCAGAGGCCTTCTGCATGGCCGCCGTATCTCCGGCTTCCATAGCCACAGAATATTCTCGCAGTGCATTTTGAGCCATTTTGCCACGGCGTATGCGCTCGGGATAGCTGACGGTGCGAACCGTATCGCCATCCACAATATCTATCCCATCGATAATATCATTTATGCCCGGCACAAAAGCATTCATGTCGTGACGGGCCAGAATCGACAGCCCCTTGGGAATCGACAGCTCAAACAGATAAGGGGGCTCGTCGTTAAAGTATCGCTTTTCGGGATTCACAATGCCGATTACAGCCAGAGACTGACCGCTCTCGCCGCGATAGAGACCCTCCATAGCTGCCAGCTTCATCGGCTGCGTGCGGGTCACCTCGACTGCAGAGCCGTCGCCGGTCCACATGCAGAGCAGCAGCCCCGTCAGTCCGAACCATCCGCCGACCTTGATGGAGCGCAGCGCGAAATCGCGGTTGCTGCGTCGCCAGAGGAAGAAGCAGCTCACGCCGATTACAAAGACTCCCGACAAAGCCCATCCGCTCAGCACCGAATGAAAGAACTTATTGATGGCCACAGCTGAAAAGAACGCTCCGAAGTCGACCATCACATTTCTCATCTGGGCCGGATCGAACTCCATCCCCACCGGATACTGCATCCAGGCATTGGCCACCAGAATCCATAGAGCGGAGATAGAGGCGCCGATAGCGGTGAGCCATGTGGAGAGAAGGTGGAACCTTGGCGAGACCTTCCCCCATCCGAAAAACATCACAGCTCCGAAAGTGGCCTCAAGAAAGAATGCCAGAATCCCCTCGATGGCCAGCGGCGCGCCGAAGATATCGCCTACAAACCAGGAGTAATTGCTCCAGTTCGTGCCGAATTCAAACTCAAGGATGATTCCCGTAGCCACGCCGATGGCAAAATTAATGGCAAGAAGAGTCATCCAGAATTTGGTGGAGGCAAGCCACTTCTCAGACTTGGTGCGCAGATAGATGCTTTCCATGATAGCCACAATCACCGACAGTCCGAGAGTGAGAGGGACGAAAAGCCAGTGGAAAATAGCCGTCATGGCAAACTGCCATCTCGACCAGTCAACTACAGTTATCAGATTATCCATAACAGAATAATAGTATTACGGGATAAGTAATGGAATTTATGTCAGGGTGAGGATGGAGTAGAGGTCAGGTTATGTCGCACTGCCGCGGCCCTTTCGTAGTCTGATTCATAGTCGCGCTTCAGTATGTCAGGGAAGAAAAACAACTTCACTACCAGAAACAGCAGAATCAGCTTGACGATGATCAGAGCCCACAAAGTCCTGCCGATAGTCATGTTGCGGAATCCATCGGCATACATATTGAATATATCTTTCAGCGTCATGGCATAACACAATAAAGCAGAATGAACATCACAGAATCGACCGGTGCGCAGACCCCGCGGCGCCCCGGACCCATGCGGGGAAATCTGACGGCTGCAGAGGCCGAATACACTTCATCGGCCCCGGCCGGGGGCGGAATCGGCCAAACGGATATGCAAATATATGAAAAAAATTGCCTCTCCGGTCATTGACTTAGGATTTTTTTTGCTAAGAATGTAAAAAGTTACTACCTTTGTCTGAAATTGATGAAGCCTGCCATCCCGAGAGAGCGCCGGCAGAGTCAAAGATTAAGAATAACGACAACTGAAAAATCAAAAAAGCCATGGCCCTTTGGTTTGAATGCAAGATACGCTATGACCGTATGCAAGAGAACGGTGCGGTAAAGAAAGTCAACGAACCCTATCTTGTCGATGCCCTCAGCTTCACCGAAGCCGAGTCGCGCATCATCGAAGAGATGAAGCCATTCATATCGGGAGACTTCAGTATCTCGGCCGTAAAAAAGACCAAGATATCCGAAATCTTCTTTGATGAGAGCGGCGACAAATATTATATGGTGAAATACAATATCATTACCCTCGACGAGAAGAGCGGCGTAGAGAAGAAAGTGGCCGTATTCACAATGGTGCAGGCGGCAGACTTCGACTCGGCGCTGGTCAACTTCCGCGAAGGTATGAAAGGCACCCTCGCAGACTACGAAATAGCCTCAATCACCGAAACAATGGTGATGGACGTATTCCCGATTGATCTTGGCGGCAAAGCCGAAAACACAGCAGAGTAATGACCCGCATAGCATCAGCCATAGAGGAACTCCGGCGGGAGATACCCTGCGGAGTGGAACTGGTGGCAGTGTCGAAGTTTCATCCGGCCGAGGCCATCGAAGAGGCATATGCCGCCGGGCAGCGTCGGTTTGGCGAAAGCCGTGTGCAGGAACTGCTGAAGAAACAGCAGCAGCTTCCGGCCGATATAGAATGGCATTTCATCGGCCATCTGCAGACCAACAAAGTGCGTCAGCTCATGGGGCGGGTATCTCTTATAGAGAGCGTCGACACAGAGCATCTGCTCGAAGTAATCGACAGCGAGGCCCGGCGTGCCGGCGTGACCGCCAGAGTCCTGATGCAGCTTCACGTGGCCTGCGAAGAGACAAAATTCGGATTCACCCCCGAAGAATTGCTCGACTACTTTGGCAGCCGTCGCTTCGAGCGGCTGCAGGCCACCCATATATGCGGAATGATGGGTATGGCCTCTAATACAGATGACACGCATCGCGTGCGGTCCGACTTCCGGCAAATCGCAGAAGTATTCCGGGCCATACGCCATGACGATACCCTCGGCCTGCGCGGCTTCGACACCCTATCGATGGGGATGAGCGGCGACTGGCCGATTGCTGTAGAAGAGGGTGCCACCATTGTCAGGGTAGGCACCCGGATATTCGGAGAGCGCGATTACCGACCGCAGTGAGCCTCGCCACTCCTCCCGGAGACGTGTCAAATGGGCGGAAATACAACAGAAAGCTGACATAGAATCAAATATTAATCTACAATTAACAAATCAACTCATGGTAGAAGAATCTAATCCAACCAAGAAGAAAAGCTACGCTCTCCCGATAATGATTATGTTCGCGCTTTTCTTCATGATAGCGTTTGTTACAGGCTATCAGAATCCACTCGGGTCTGTAATCGAAAAAATGTCGGAAGGCAACCCGATGATGTCGCAGCTCGGCACACTTGCCAACTTCATAGCCTACGCCTTTATGGGCTATCCGGCAGGCAAACTGCTGCAGAACAAAGGCTTCCGCGTCACCGCGCTCTGGGCCGTGACAATCGGCTTCATCGGAGTGGCAATCACGTGGATATCGGGTTTTATAGCGACCGACAGCACTGCAGTGACAGTCTATCTGACAGGAGCCTTCGTGGCCGGATTCTCGATGTGTCTGCTCAATACGGTGGTCAACCCGATGCTCAACTCACTGGGGGCGACGCCTAACCAGGGCAACCAGCTCGTGCAGTTCGGCGGGTCGTGCAATTCTCTTGGCGCCACATTGGCCCCTGTCATCGTAGGCGGCCTTCTGGGAGGAGCGGCCAGCTCCATCTCCTCGGCCAACCCTGTGTTCTATCTCGCCATGGGAATCTTCGCAGTGGCATTCATGGTGCTCTTCTTCAGCAAACTTCCCGAATCCAAAGATCTTGGCAAACCGACAGAGAAGGTAAGAGTGCTCGGCGCATTTGCCTATCGCAACTTCGCCTTCGGCGTGCTCGCCATCTTCTGCTATGTGGGTCTGGAGGTCGGAGTGGCCAACTGGACTTACCAGTTTCTTGAGAAACATGCCGAAGTAAAGGCTTCCAACGCGGCAGCCAGCGCCGCCATAGCCGGCACTGTAGTGGGCATCTACTGGCTTCTGATGCTGATAGGGCGTCTGCTTGGAGGTGTGATAGGAGGCAAAGTGTCGTCGAGAGTCATGCTCTCGGTGGCCGGACTCGGCGCAATGACCTTCATACTCCTCGGCATATTTACCCGCGAGACGCTCGTCAGCTTCATCGGGTTCGACTCGTCACAGCTGGCGTTCAGTGTGGTGCAAGTGCCCCTCAACGCGATATTCCTCGTGCTCTGCGGATTCTTCGCTTCCGTTATGTGGGGAGCGATATTCAACCTGTCGGTCACCGGACTCGGCAAATATACGGCCGTAGCATCGGGAGTGTACATGGTCATGGTGTGCGGCGGCGGTATCTTCCCGTGGATCCAGTCGTTTCTTGCCTCAGGCTCCATACTCGGCAGCTTCTGGCTCGACTTCGCTCTCGCCGCCTATATCTTCATCTATGCCCTGATCCTCTCGAAGCCCGGCAGCCGGGAGAAACTGTCTCCCGAAGTGCTGGTTGAAGACTGACGGGATGTAATGTCGCCACGGCAAGTAGGCGAATCCGGAGAATTCCGGATTTGCCGGCGGCATCATCCACCGGCCACGAATCAGACATCCCCGGCTTCGGGGCCAGTCGGGTATCAGCCGGCAATCAAAACATAGCCAACCCCAATCTTTTCATATCATAAAAACATCATGGACAAAAATCTAATGAATCGTGCGGCCGACAACATCCGCATCCTCATCACCGAGATGGTGGAGAAGGCCAAGTCTGGTCATCCGGGCGGTTCGATGGGCGGAGCAGACTTCGTCAATGTGCTCTTCTCAAAGGTGCTCAGGTATGATCCACGTGACCCCGAATGGATGGCACGCGACCGGTTCTTTCTCGATCCGGGCCATCAGTCGCCCATGCTCTACGGCGTGCTCGCTCTTACCGGGCGTTACACCATAGAGGAACTGCAGCAGTTCAGGCAGTGGGGCAGTGTAACACCGGGCCATCCGGAGCTCCAGCCCGAGCGCGGCGTCGACAACAGCAGCGGACCGCTTGGTCAGGGACATGCCATGGCAGTGGGCTGCGCCATTGCCGAGCGTTTCCTTGCCGCAAGATTCGGAGAGGTAGTGGCCCATAAGACGTATGCCTTCATTTCCGACGGCGGCATACAGGAAGAGGTGTCGCAGGGAGCAGGCCGTATAGTCGGCGCACTTGGACTCAGCAACCTGATTATGTACTACGATGCCAACTCCGTGCAGCTCTCTACGACCGTAGCGGAAGTGACCTGTGAGGACACAGCCGCCAAATACCGGGCATGGAACTGGAATGTAGTGGAAATCGACGGCAGCGACCCGGAGGCAATCTACGGTGCGCTCGAGATGGCTCGCGAAGAGAAAGAGAAGCCCACACTTATAATAGGGCGCACCATCATGGCCCGTAAGGTAGTGGCATCCGACGGCAGCTCACTCGAAGGGGCCGTCAGCACCCACGGTCAGCCCCTCTCCAAGGCCGGTGCCGATATCGCGGCCACCGTCCGCAATCTTGGCGGAGACCCGGAGAATCCATGGGTGATTTTCGATGAAGTGAAAGAACTCTACGCCCGTCGCCGCGAGCAGCTGATAAAAGAGGCTGACGCATGGAAGGCGGAATTCCATGAGTGGGAATCCGCCAATCGCGATGCCGCGGCACGCCTTGGCTCCTTCTACAGCGACCGTCAGCCGGAGCTTGACCTCGACTCGATAGAGATCAAACCCAATGTAGCGACACGCACAGCCTCTTCGGCCGTGCTCAACTATCTTGGTCGCCACGTAGGCAACATGATAGTATCGAGTGCCGATCTTGCCAATTCCGACAAGACCGACGGCTTCCTCAAGGCGACAGGCGCCCTGGCACATCATGATTTCAGCGGAGCCTTCCTTCATGCGGGAGTGGCCGAGCTGACGATGGCGTGCATAATGAATGGCGTAGTGCTCCACGGCGGGATGCAGGCTGCCTGCGGCACGTTCTTCGTATTCTCCGACTACATGAAGCCGGCAATCCGCATGTCGGCCCTGATGCAGCTTCCAGTGAAATATGTGTTCAGCCACGACGCCTTCAGAGTCGGAGAAGACGGCCCGACCCACCAGCCCGTAGAGCATGAGGCCCAGATGCGCCTCCTTGAAGAGCTCCACAACCTGTCGGGCAAGCGCTCCGTGCTCGTGCTTCGGCCCGCCGACTCTGCCGAAGTCATAGAATGCTACCGCATGGCGATGGCCACGACCGACAGGCCGACCGTCATGATATTCTCACGTCAGGACCTTGAGGACCTGCCGGGTGCCGACCGTCGCGAGCAGGCCAAAGGAGTATCGCGAGGGGGCTATATCGTCTATGGCTCATCCGAAGCAGAACCCGCAGTGACACTTGTGGCCAATGGCAGCGAAGTGTCGCTTGCCATCCATGTGGCAGAAGAACTGCATAAAGAGGGAGTGGCGGCCCGCGTGGTGTCAGTGCCTTCGATAGGAGAGTATCTTGACCAGCCCAAGGTCTACCGCGACGCCGTGATTCCGGCATCCGGCAAGGTGTTCGGCATTACGAGCGGTCTGCCGTCGACCCTGTATCCGCTGATGCAAGGCGACTGGAAGGTGTACGGACTCAACCGTTTCGGAGCATCGGCGCCTGCGAAAGTGCTTGACGAGAAGTTTGGTTACACGACACCGACCATGCTCGCGGCAGTAAAAGACTTTCTGTCAGAATAAAACAAACGAATCCGGCCTCACCTCCGAGCAATCCCGGAAGAGGCCGGAATCTTCCGCTTCGGGAGCCGGATGGCATGGGATGTCGGAACTGCCCCCGGAATAAAGAACAAGGTTGACGTTGCTAATATGTTGAGTTAAAATTAGATAAAACTCTATGGGTTAAATTTGATTAAAGTTTTTCTAACTTTTATGTGCGCTTCCTTGTTATGAGAATGTACGCTTTCTGAAAAGGGGCACAGCCGGTCGAGAGAGCCGGAAATAGCCGTTGGCAACTCCAAAAGAGCTGTTAATTCTTAAAAAATGAAAAAATGCAGAAAAAATTATAAACATTTTTTAAGAGGAGGGCGTTACTCTATAAAATTTTAGTTAACTTTGCGCTGACAAAATTACAACCCCCGAGAGAGGGGCAAAATGGCAGCCAAAAAATTACGACAAAAATTATTAACTATTTAATATTGTTGTTCTATGAAAAAAAGTGTATTACTCGCTCTTGCAGCTGTTGCCATGAGTGCAGCTCCTGCAGTGGCTCAGGAAGTGACTTACGAGCCCGACTGCTCGCAGGGTTACCTGAGAAATTCAGCTAAAGACAACTGGTTTATCACTGTAGAAGGTGGTGCCAACATGCTTTTTGGCAAGCACGATATCGATGCTCCCAAGAAGGACCGTATCGGCGGCAACGCAGCAATCTACGCAGGCAAATGGGTCGATCCCAACTTCGGTTTCCGTTTCGGTGTGAACTGGATGATGCCCAAAGGTGCTACAAAGGCCGATGGCAAATACCGTCATGCAGGTGCAGCCGGATTCGGCAACGGTTCATATCCCGAGAAATTCATGGCCCTCGGTCCTGAATTCGATGTGCTGATCAACCTTACCAACTGGTGGTGCGGTTATCGTCCCGGACGTGTCTACAACGCAGTTCTTCACGGCGGTGCAGGCGCATACTGGACAATGCAGCGCGCATTTAAGAACGGCAGCGTAGTGGCTCCTTCAGGCAACAACACCGACAAGCAGTGGCAGAACGCCCACTACACTCAGATGTTCGTAACTCTGGGTCTGCAGAACAACTTCCGTCTCTGCGAGCACGTTGACTTCTTCATCGATCTTCAGTACACAATGATCGACTTCAAGGACCTCAGCCACGATGCCGCTGTATATGCCGGTTTCAACTTCAACCTTGGCAAGACAACTTGGGATTGCCCCGTTACTGCTGTATGCCCCACTTGGAAATACACAGATGCAGAGGGTGACGCACTCGTAGCCAAGCTGAACGCAGCAGACCGCAAGATCTCTGACCTGCAGCAGCAGCTCGACGCTTGTCTGAAGCGCCCAGCAGCAGTTGAGAAGGTACAGGACTGCGAAGGTCTCGCCACTGTATACTATCCCATCAACCAGTATGGCCTTTCTTCACGTGAGAAGACTATCCTGAAGTCGGTGGCATCTGTAATGCAGGAGAACCCCAACAAGAAGTATGTCCTCACCGGCTGGGCCGACAACTACACCGGCACAGAAGAAGTCAACGCCCGTCTGCGTCAGCAGCGTGTTGATGGTGTCTACAACTACCTCGTACAGTGCGGTGTTGACGGTGGCCAGCTCCAGACTACTACCGATAACGCTAACCTCACTGACTACGGTGTGAAGGCAGCTCCCCTGGATCGCGCAGTGACTATCCGTCTCGCCGACTAATCCCGGGTTTGAAACAGCAAAAAAAGACAGAGAAGCGTGTCCCCCTTCGGGGCACGCTTTTTTAGTTGCTTGTATGGAAGTAGTATATGAAGACAACCACATCATCGTGGTCAACAAACAGGTGGGTGAAATCGTGCAAGGCGACAAGACGGGCGACCGTCCACTCAGCGAATTGCTCAAGGACTATATAAAGGAAAAGTACCACAAGCCAGGCAATGTGTTCTGCGGCGTTGTGCATCGCATAGACCGTCCTGTCAGCGGCCTGGTGATATTCGCACGCACTTCCAAGGCCTTGACGCGGCTGAACGAGATGCTGCGCAAAAACGAGATACACAAGACCTACTGGGCCATGGTGGAAGGGCATCCGGAGGCCCGGGAGGCTACGCTGGAATGTTATATGCGTTCCGACGGAAGGATGAATAAATCATTCCCCTGTCAGAAAACCCATCCCGATGCCAAACGCGCCGAACTGCGTTACACAACCGTGGCCTCCGGCGACCGATATACGATTCTTGAAATCAATCTAATCACAGGCCGCAAGCATCAGATCCGTATGCAGCTGTCGCAGATGGGACACCCGATACAGGGCGACCTCAAATATGGCGCGCGCCGCAGTAATCCTGACGGGGGGATATCACTTGTGGCCAAGAGAATCGAATTCGTGCATCCTGTCAGTAAAGAGCCCATATTGCTTGAAGTAGCCGAACCGCCTCAGATGCGCAAGCTTCTGCCGGAATCCTGAACACTTACTTATCATAATCAGACATCGGGTGACTGCGTCAAGGCAGTCACCCGATGTCTGATTAAGAGAAGAGTGTCTGCATCAGGTTTTGACCTGTCATTCCTCATCCCCGGATTCTCTCAAGAAAAATCCATGAAACTGCAGTTACTCCGAGAGTGGTTGAATCCCCCGAGAGTGTGTCCGGATTCCCGAGGATGTTTGAATCAAGGAGTCATTCACGCGAATATGATTCACGAGTGAAACCGGTCGGACTCCCCCCCCCCAGTCTGTATTCGGATTGAAGAGAGATATATAAAGCAAGAGCGATGTGACTAAGTCACATCGCTCTCTTAGTAGCGGGAAGAGGACTCGAACCTCTGACCTTTGGGTTATGAGCCCAACGAGCTACCACTGCTCCATCCCGCGGTATTGCGAGTGCAAAGTTAGTACATAAATCCGCGTTTCGCAAGTTTTTCAGGAATAAATTTCAGTTAATAAAAGTTAAATAGATGTTGTATGCAGATAATCAAGCACTTATTCGGACTATTATTTTGGGGTGGATTGAAGCCTTGTAGAGGCTTGTCAGTGGAAGAAAAGAAATTGCCCCAAAAAAATCTGCACAAAAAAGAAATATATGTGTAAGGAATCCAAAAAAATCAGTAAATTTGCAGATTGAGGAGGTTTGTTGTCTTTCTCAATCCATTGAAACGCGGTCAGATTGCAGCCGGGATTAAATCTGATTCGACTTATATTCGGGAGTGTGGGTCGTGACATACGGCGCGCTGAAGAGATAAGCCCCGGGGTGGTTGGCTGCATTTCGTAAGCAATGGATGAAAAAGATGACATCCTTGACGGAGAAACTTACGTAAAAGAAAATCGCAAACGCCTATGGTGTCGAAAACGAGAGATAAATTCATAGAAGTGGCGCGCCAGCTCTTCGCTCGTAAGGGGGTGGAGAATACCACCATGAATGACATAGCATCCGCTTCCGACAAAGGAAGACGCACCATCTACACTTACTTCAAGAACAAGCGTGATATCTACAATGCTGTCGTGGAGAGTGAGTCGGACAAGCTGCTGGTAAATCTCCGGCTGATTGTGGCGCGTCAGGTGCCTGCAGAAGATAAGCTGCGGGAATACGTGGCGGTGCGATTGGAGACTATGCGTGAAATCGTGTCGCGCAACGGGTCGCTGCGCGCCGGATTCTTCCGCGATGTGCGCAAGGTAGACCGCGCGCGCAAGCTGATATCACAAAAAGAAATCGCATTATTGCGTGAGATTCTTGAAGAGGGGATGGCCAATGATGAGTTTCGAATCAAAGACGCAGGTCATACGGCAGTTATCATCACGCACATGATACACGGACTTGACGTAACCTACATCCGCGACTCATTGTCGGACAAGGGAATTGACCAGGAGATGCTGGCTGAATACTTTTCCAATCTTCTACTCGAGGGATTGATGAAGAGATGACCTTGTCGCACCGCGAGAGGCGGGCGCAGGCCGGCGATGCAAAAAGGAAACAACAAAGAGTACAAAAAATCCAACAGAAGAGAATATGTACATAAATGCCACAGGATATTACATACCGGAAGGAAGAGTCGACAACGCTCACTTTCTTGAGGTCAACGGGCTGACGGCAGACTGGATTGAACAGCGGACCGGCATACAGACCCGCAGTCATGCCGGAGAATGCGAAGACAGCGACATGATGGGGCTGGAGGCCATAGAGAACGCGTTGCCTCGTCTTCCATACGACATCAAGGATGTCGACCTTATCGTGGCCGCTTCCTACAGTGTGCTCGACACTGTGGGGACGATGGCTCATGTCGCACAACGTCGCTACGATATAAAGGGGGCCAAGGCGCTTTACTGTTCGGCCGCATGCTCGTCGTTTATCAACGGGCTGGAAGTGGTAGAGGGATATTTCGCTTCAGGCAAGGCTACGAAAGCCCTTGTGATATGCAGCGAGCATAATACATACTACAGCAACGAAGCTGACCCGAAGAGCGGACATCTCTGGGGTGATGCGGCAGTGGCATGGTTTGTCAGCAAGGAACGTCAGAGCGACTCTGATATCGAGGTGGTGGAAATATTCACCGAGGGACTTGGAAATGTAGGCAAAGGTCCGGAGGGTGTACGCCTGCGTCCGAAAGAAGGTGGCATCACTATGCCCGACGGGCGTGACGTGTTTATCCACGCATGCCGCTATATGGTATATGCCCTCAGAAATGTGCTTGCACGCCAGAATATAGGCACCGATGCCCTGCGCTACCTCATCTGTCATCAGGCCAACAAGCGCATCGTGGCCCAGGTGGCCCATCAGCTCGACCTGCCGATGGAAAGATTCATCAACAATATCGAAGAGCTTGGAAATACGGGTTCGGCATCCGCTCCGCTGGTGCTGTCGCAGAATCTCGACCGGTTCGACTCGGGCGACCTGGCGGCGCTGATGGTGTTCGGCGGAGGCTATAGCTGCGGGTCGATGCTGTTGCGCTTCTGACAGACTGCGGCTTCCGTTGTCAGGACTTCGGAAGCCGCACGGCAGTGATGTCGGCAGAGTCCGGACAGCAGTCGTGAAAAAAATAACATAAAGACAACAACCGAAAAATACCAAATAAAAAACAAACTACAGTTATGAAACTTCTTGAAGGTAAGGTGGCCCTCATCACAGGTGCCGCACGCGGCATAGGCAAAGGCCTTGCCCTGAAATTCGCATCCGAGGGCGCCGACATAGCCTTCACCGATTTGGTGATTGATGAGAACGGCGAGCAGACCGTAAAAGAGATAGAGGCGTTCGGAGTGAAATGCAAGGCTTATGCCAGCAACGCAGCCGACTTCGTACAGACAGAGCAGGTGGTGGCCGAGGTGAAAAATGACTTTGGCAAGATCGACATCCTCGTCAACAACGCAGGTATTACCAAAGACGGCCTGATGATGCGCATGAGCGAGGCACAGTGGGATGCGGTAATTGCAGTCAACCTCAAATCCGCATTCAACTTCATCCACGCCGTGCTTCCGATCATGATGCGTCAGAAATCCGGCTCAATCATCAATATGGCATCAGTAGTTGGTGTGCATGGCAACGCCGGCCAGGCAAACTATGCTGCATCAAAGGCCGGTCTGATAGCTCTGGCCAAGAGTATAGCCCAGGAAGTGGGCTCGCGCGGCATACGGGCCAATGCCATAGCCCCCGGCTTCATCGAGACAGCCATGACAGCGGCATTGCCTGAGGATGTGCGCAAAGAGTGGGTAGGCAAAATCCCCTTGCGTCGCGGCGGTCAGGTAGAGGATATCGCCAATGTGGCCACATTCCTTGCCTCCGACATGTCAAGCTACGTCTCCGGTCAGGTGATCCAGGTGGACGGCGGCATGAATATGTAATAAATCAGCTGTAAGGTACCCGGCCGGTCCGTGCGACACCTCGGCTCTGCAGATGCGGAGGGTGGCGCCGGGCCGGTCGTTGCCATAAATTCATGAAAGAGCATGAAATGAGAAAATATGCAATCATATTGGCCGGGGGCTCCGGCACGCGTGCCGGAGGTGATATGCCGAAGCAGTTTCGTCAGATTTGCAGACGCCCGCTTGTGTGGTGGGCCATGAAGGCGTTCCGCGATGCGGATGCCGACACGGAGATAGTGCTGGTGGTGCATCCGGGTTTCTTCGACGACTGGCAGATTCTTTGCGATGCAATGCCGGAATACGAAAGAATTCCCTATACGCTATGTTGTGGCGGCCGCACGCGTGCGGAGTCGGTACGCAACGGACTGCTCACAGTGGCCGGACTGCTTGGTGACGCACCTGCCGGGGAAGCGATGGTGATGGTGCACGACGGAGCGCGTCCGCTCGTGAGTGCCGGCATGATACGCCGTGGGATGGATGCCTTTTGTGTCAGTGGGGCAGGAGTGATACCGGTCATGCCCGCAGTCAATTCGCTGCGACAGCTCGCCGCCTCGTCGGTGTCTCTTGCAGAGGCCGAAAGTCATACGGTCAACCGGGCGTTATATGTAGAGGTGCAGACTCCGCAGATATTCCCCTACAGATTGCTATGCGACTGCTATAAATCGGCATCGGATCTGTCGGCCTATACGGATGACGCTTCGGTAGTGGAGAGTGCCGGTCATCATGTCAGACTATATGAAGGGGAGTCTGCCAATATAAAAGTGACCCATCCCGACGACTTCATCATTGCGGAGGCATTGCTGAGGGCGCGGGCAGGAGAGTAATCGCTATTGATTCCCATTCAATCGCTATTGATACTCGTTCAATCGCTATCGGTTAAATTTGAACACTTACTTATCCATTATGAATATGGGTAGATTTGAAGACACGGAGATAAAATTTCTCAAAGGGATAGGCGAGGCAAGGGCAAAACTCCTCGCCTCAGAGCTTGAGATAAGCGACTTCCGCGGACTATTGGAATATTATCCCTTCCGGTATGCCGACAGAAGCCGTTTCTACCGTATTGCCGAACTGCAGGGAGAGATGCCGATGGTGCAGATACGCGGGCATTTTGTCAGTTTTCTTACAGAAGGAGAAGGGGCCAGACAGCGACTGAGGGGAATATTTACAGATGGCGAGCGCATGATGGAGGCCGTGTGGTTTGCCGGAGTGCGTAAGATACGTGAGATGTACCGTACGGGAGTAGAGTATGTTCTGTTCGGGCGTCCTGCGATCTATGCCGGCGGCTGGCAGATGGCTCATCCGGAGATTGAGAGATTTGACCCGGTCAATCCACCCTCCGGACTGCAGGGAATCTACAGCCTGACCGAAGTGATGCGCAAGCGCGGACTCTCGCAGCGTGTGCTTCAGACTGCGGTCAGACATCTGCTTGCTCATCCGCGTTTCGGGGAAGTGGCCGAGACACTGCCGCAGGCCATCGTAGAGCGGTATCATTTCCCCCCGCTGGCGCAGACTTATGTTTCTCTTCACTTTCCCGAAGATGCCGACCTTCTGCGCCGGGCTCGCGAACGCATGAAGTTCGAAGAGCTTTTCTATCTCGAACTCCAGATACTCCGCTATTCCCGGCGGCGAAGCCGCGCCCTGCGTGGGCACGTATTCTCCACAATAGGGGAATACTTCAACCGTTATTACAGCGAGTGCATCCCATTTGAGCTTACTGGAGCGCAGAAGCGAGTGCTGCGTGAGATTCGAGCCGACATGCGCACCGGGCGTCAGATGAATCGCCTGCTGCAGGGTGATGTGGGCAGCGGCAAGACGATGGTGGCCTTCATGTCGATGCTGATGAGTGTCGACAACGGCTATCAGTCATGTCTCATGGCTCCTACTGAAATACTCGCCGGGCAGCATTACGAGACAATCAGAGGATGGGCCGATGCTATCGGACTGCGCACCGCGCTGCTCACCGGCAGTACCGGGGTCCGTGCGCGTCGCGAAATCCATGAGGGGCTTTCAGACGGCTCGATACATATCATAATCGGGACACACGCACTGCTTGAAGAAAAAGTGATGTTCCAAAACCTCGGCCTGGCCGTCATCGACGAGCAGCATCGGTTCGGAGTGGCCCAGAGGGCCAGGATGTGGAGTAAAGGCGTCATTCCGCCTCATGTTCTCGTGATGACCGCCACACCGATACCGCGCACACTGGCCATGACACTTTATGGAGATCTCGACGTGTCGGTAATCGATGAACTGCCGCCGGGACGCAAACCTATAGAGACGTGGCTGCGTTATGATACATCACGTATGGAGGTCGACCGCCACATATGGCGCCAGCTTCGCGAGGGGCGTCAGATCTATATAGTGTATCCTCTTATCCGCGAGAACGAAAAACTCGATCTCCGCAGTCTCGAAGAGGGGTTGCAGCGGGTGAGGGAGACATTCAGCGGGGTAGAGGTGAGCTTCGTGCACGGGCAGATGAAACCCGCCGAAAAAGAATACCAGATGCAGAAATTCGTAGAAGGGAAGTCGCGTATCATGGTAGCCACGACAGTAATCGAGGTGGGAGTGAATGTGCCCAACGCTACTGTCATGGTCATAGAGAATGCCGAACGCTTCGGCCTGTCGCAGCTCCATCAGTTGCGAGGCAGGGTGGGGCGGGGAGCCGATCGCAGCTGGTGTATTCTTATGACCAAAGAGAATATAGCCTCGCCCACCCGCAAGCGCCTCAACATTATGACGCAGACCACAGATGGATTTCTTGTGAGCGAAGCCGACCTGAAACTTCGTGGTCCTGGCGACATGGAGGGCACGCAACAAAGCGGCATAGCCTTCAATCTCCGAATTGCCAATCTCGCCACCGACGGCCAGATAGTGCAGCTGGCCCGCGATACGGCCGAGGACGTGCTGGCCGGCAACCCCGTAATCACCGGGGGCGCCGCAGAGGCCGACAGCCTGCGCTCCACACCCCTCCCGCTCGATGACGCCGGCCTGCGGATACTTGCCTCCGAGCTAAGCCGGAGGTTTGAGCATGAGATTGACTGGTCGGTCATCTCGTAAAGAAAGTCAATTCAGACAGCCGGGGATGCCTCCGCAGGATGCGCGGACAGGGCGTCTGCCGCGACGGCCGATGAAAAAAAGTTTAAACGCCTTCTTACTTAGAAATACAGAAATAGCCCCGTAATGAAAGAAAAAGAGATAAGAGAACTGCTTGCTTCGCGCGAAGGAATCGCCACACTCAATCCGATGCAGGAACAAATGTTGCGCACATCTGCCGAAAAACGCGATATAATCCTGCTTTCGCCCACAGGCAGTGGCAAGACAGTGGCCTTTGGAGTGCCGCTGCTGAAGATGCTCAAAGACCCCACAGGGAGAGTGCAGGCAGTGGTGATAGCTCCGAGCCGCGAGCTGGTGACACAGATAGCCGGAGTGCTCCGTAACATCAGCGGTCCTTTCCGCGTGGTGTCGCTCTACGGCGGACACAATGTGGATGACGAGGTCAACAGCCTCAGTGTAGTGCCCGACATTATCGTGGCCACTCCCGGACGCCTGCTCGATCATATCAAGCGCCGTAATATCGACGTGCTCCCCACGCGTATTCTTGTGCTTGATGAATTTGACAAATCGCTCGAACTCGGCTTTGAGGACGATATGGCCGCCATACTGCGGCATATGAAAAACTTAGGCCGCGTCATACTGACCTCGGCCACAGACGCCCCCTCGCTTCCCGACTTCCTGCCTGTCAGAGATCCGGCAGTGCTCGATTACCTTGAGAGCAACCGGGCGTTGCGCCATCGTCTGCGTGTGCGCAGTGTCAGGAGTGACGGGCGTGACAAACTCGACACACTGCTCCGGCTGCTACGTTCCATTTCAGGGGCCGAGGGCGCTGACCGCACCATAATATTTGTCAATCACCGCGAAAGCGCCGAACGTGTGGCCGAATTTCTACGCAAGGCCGGCGCGGCATGTGTGCTTTATCACGGCGCCCTCGATCAGCGCCGGCGCGAATCGGCTCTGCAGGCATTTAACTCAGGCGCACGTCCGATACTCGTGGCCACAGATCTCGCAGCCCGCGGTCTGGATATCGAGGGGGTGAGAAACGTGGTGCACTATCATCTGCCACTTACCCCCGAAGCCTACACCCACCGCAACGGCCGCACAGCCCGCGTGGCCAGCGAAGGGGATGTATATCTTCTGCTCGGCCCCGATGAAGAACTCCGGGAATACATGGAAGTAGATTCCCCTTACGCCCTGACAGAGGGCGCGGAAGGGAATCTGAAATCTCCCGACGAGGTGCTCTGCATCTCAGCCGGCCGACGCGAAAAACTGTCGCGAGGCGACATATTGGGGTATATAGTCAAAGAATGCGGCGTCGATGCGAGCGAAGTAGGGAAGATAGCAGTCTTCGACCATTACAGCCTTGTGACACTGCGCCGAACGGCGGCCCCGGCCGTGATAGAGGCCTCACGACAGAAAAAAATCAAAGGGGAGAAACGCCGCATAGGGTATCTCGATGCAGTGTGAACCGGGAGTAATCCGACATCCGTAGAGAGTCGTCGGCCCCGATGCTTCAGCCGGAGAGAAATAAGTAAGTGTTCAATTTGAACACTTACTTATAAATGAAATTTGAACACTTACTTGACTAACTTAGAAACTGTTTAAAATTAGAATTGAAAAAATGTTATAGGGCATAACAAACC
>ERZ778515.1042-NODE-1042-length-21332-cov-11.706726_pt1 | contig 21332 bp, 14 predicted proteins | sample MGYA00510343_ERZ778515 | MGnify/ENA primary metagenome ERZ778515 (study PRJEB29527, sample SAMN07138965) | mouse gut metagenome | material: feces | host: mouse | place: China:Nanjing | collected 2016-01-25 ...
CAAAACCTGGACGGCTATCTTTTTAGCACCTACCTGCTATCGCGGACGGTTGTACTTATATACAGCTGTAAGAGTCTTACTTTTATAGCTGCTTCTGACAGGCTGCAAGAAATTGTGTTTGCTTTGAACAAAGCTGACACTTTAGAACTTATTTCTCAAATTGGCGCTATTCCTGAAGATATTGGACACGACTCTACAGAAGATTACAAAACAACATCGCCTCACGCTTTCTAAACTTGCGCGAGGCGATGTTGTTTTTATCTATCACCGGAAATGGTTATTCCTCTTTTCCATGGCAGTTCTTATACTTCTTTCCGCTGCCGCAAGGACAAGGATCGTTGCGGCCAACTCTCGGCTGAGCCTTGGCAGGCTGCTTTGTCTGAGCCGGACGGTTCACATTCTGAGCGGCCTGGCGCTGTGCGCTCTCACCGGGATATGAATCGCGGGTGGTGCTATAGTTGGCATAAGGGTTAGGCATGGTCTGTGAAGTGTATTCCCTGCGGATTTCCTGCTGCTGTGCCATGGCCTGACGTCTCTGCTCCTGAGCTTCGCGGGCTGCGGCCTCAGCGGCCTTTGCCTCAGCATAATCAGGCACGGCAAGCTTCCCTCTCATAAGAGTAGCCACCGACTTTGAATTCATCTCCCAAAGCATCTTCTTCCAAAGCTCATAGGCTTCGAGCTTATAGATCACCAGCGGGTCTTTCTGTTCATAAGAAGCATTCTGCACCGACTTGCGAAGCTCATCCATTTCGCGAAGCTGCTCCTGCCATGCCTTGTCTATACAAGACAGCAGCACAGTCTTCTCCCACGACTTAGTGAGGGCGGCGCAATTATTGTCGTAAGCCTCTTTTATGTCGCAGCGGATATTGAACATGCGGCGACCGTCTGTCACAGGCACGCCCACAAGCCCTGTAGCGCCTCTCTCCTCCACAAACTCTTTGATATATGGCATGGCACCTTCCGCCATTTTCTGCTTGTTGCGCGCATATGTGTTCATGGCAGACTCTGCAAGACGTTCGGTCATCACAGGGGCATCGAGCTTGGCATACTCCTCCTCGGTGAAAGGAAGCTCCATTGCAAGAGCCTTGCGCACCTCTTCGTCAAACTCCTTGAAACCTCCCTCATAGCGGCGAGAACAGAGTTCCTGCGATGTCTCATAAATCATATTTGCGATGTCGGTGCCGATGCGCTCACCTTTGAGGGCATTCTGGCGACGCCCGTACACACCTTTGCGCTGCGCGTTCATAACGTCGTCATATTCCACAAGGCGCTTACGTATGCCGAAGTTGTTCTCTTCCACACGCTTCTGGGCCGTTTCAATCGATCTGTTCACCATCTTTCCGTCGAGCATGTCGCCCTCTTCAAAGCCGAGACGGTCGAGTGTCTTGACAATGCGCTCGCTTGCAAACAGACGCATCACAGTGTCTTCAAACGACACGAAGAACACTGACGAGCCCGGGTCGCCCTGACGGCCGGCGCGGCCTCGCAACTGACGGTCTACACGGCGCGACTCATGACGCTCGGTGCCAATGATAGCAAGGCCGCCGGCATCCTTCACCTCCTGCGGGAGTTTGATGTCGGTGCCTCGGCCGGCCATATTTGTAGCAATGGTCACTGTGCCTTTCTTTCCGGCCTGCGCCACAATTTCAGCCTCTTTCTGGTGATACTTGGCATTGAGCACCTGATGAGGAATCTTGCGGAGCTGAAGCATCTTGGAGAGAAGTTCTGAAATCTCTACCGACGTTGTGCCCACAAGCACGGGGCGTCCGGCCTTAACCATATCTTCCACTTCCTGAATGACAGCGGCATATTTCTCCTTCTTGGTGCGATACACACGGTCATTCATATCGTTGCGGATCACAGGGCGGTTGGTGGGAATCTCTGTCACCTCAAGTTTATAGATGTCATAGAACTCTCCGGCTTCTGTCATCGCCGTGCCTGTCATGCCGGCAAGCTTGCGATACATGCGGAAATAGTTCTGAAGAGTGATAGTGGCATAAGTCTGGGTAGCAGCCTCAACCTTCACACCCTCCTTAGCCTCGATGGCCTGGTGCAAGCCGTCGCTATAGCGGCGACCCTCCATTATTCGCCCTGTCTGCTCGTCTACAATCTTGATTTTATTATCATCGATCACATACTCCACATCCTTGTCGAAGAGCGTGTAAGCCTTCAGCAACTGGTTTACGGTGTGAACACGTTCAGCCTTCACCGAATAATTCTGAAGAAGCTCGTCCTTCTTCTGCTGGTGCTCCTCTTTGGTGCCTTCTTCATTATCTACCGATGAAAGCTGCGATGCAATGTCGGGGAGTATGAAGAAATCAGGGTCCTGTGTTGTGCCGGTAAGCACCTCAATACCCTTGTCTGTGAGTTCAATGCTGTGATTCTTCTCATCAATCACGAAGAAAAGCGGCTCGACAGCCTTGGGCATCTCGCGGTTGTTGTCGGCCATATACTTGGCCTCAACCTTGAGGAGCAGTTGCTTTATTCCTTCCTCGCTGAGATAGCGGATGAGGGGGCCATGCTTGGGAAGGCCCTTATATACACGGAAAAGCGAGAGTCCGCCGTCCTCGAGCAGCTGGTCTGCCGTAAGAGGCTTCTTCCCTTCCTCACGGTTTTTATCAAATTTTGCAATCTTTTCGGCATCGCCGCTCATAGCGGCCGAAATCTTCTCTTTAGCCTCAAGAAGCAAGCCCTGCACAAGTTTGCGCTGCGCGTTTACCACTTTCTCCACATTGGGCTTGAAGTCATTAAACATCTGGTCATCACCCTTTGGCACCGGTCCGGATATGATAAGCGGAGTTCTGGCATCGTCGATAAGCACAGAGTCAACCTCATCGACAATGGCATAATAATGCTCGTCGCGCTGCACAAGATCGGATGTCTGTGTGGCCATATTGTCGCGCAGATAGTCGAAGCCGAACTCATTGTTTGTTCCGAAAGTGATGTCGCAGCGATAAGCCCTGCGGCGTTCCTCGGAGTTAGGCTCGGTTTTGTCGATGCAGTCTACAGTAAGACCATGGAACTGATAGAGCGGGCCCATCCATTCGGAGTCACGTTTAGCCAGATAGTCATTCACGGTCACTACGTGCACACCTTCTCCGGTGAGAGCATTGAGGAACACAGGGAGCGTGGCCACAAGGGTCTTACCCTCGCCGGTGGCCATCTCGGCAATATTGTTAGAAGCCTTCTCTCCATTCATAATGCCATGCAGCACCATGCCACCGATAAGCTGCACATCATAATGCACCATATCCCAGGTCATCTGGTTTCCGCCGGCAATCCAGCTGTTGCGATACACAGCCTTGTCGCCCTCTATCGACACGAAGTCTTTCCCTGCAACGGCAAGCTCGCGGTCTGCCTGTGTGGCAGTCACCTCTATGAGTTCATTCTGTGCGAAGCGTCTTGCGGTTTCTTTCACAACGGCAAACACCTCGGGAAGCACCTCGTCGAGACGGCGTGCATACATCTTGAACATCTCCTCGCGCAGTTCGTCGATTTTCTTCCAATACGGTTCGCGCTTGTCATAATCAAGAGTTTCAAGCTCGGTGCGGATTTCAGCCATCTTGTCCTTATACTCCTTGGCTTCGCCGCGCAATCCATCGCGAATCACCTCGATGCGACCGCGCAATTCATCATGAGAGAGATTCTTAATTTCCTCACTTATAGGATTTATCTCCTTCTCGAGGCGTTGCCAGAGAGGGCGCACTGCACGTTCGCTCTGGTCGCCGAAAATTTTCTTCAGTATATTAGTTAATCCCATGGATTTTTATTTTTTACAAATTTAATGATTTTTATTCAGCCGTCGCCAATCTTCAGGCCAAATAATTGTTTCGCCCCCTGCGGGCATGTCGGTCACTGCTGATTCAAAGCCGGGAGCTCCGCTATTTGCGAGGCAACGAAACCGGCTTCGACACAGCCCCGTTAGGCGAGCGGATGCGAAGCACCTGCGTCACGGTGGGCGCAAGGGCTGTGGCATCGACAGGCGTTTCGATCGTGACAGGCGCTATGCCGCAGCCCATGATAAAGAACGGGCTTAGCACCATGCTCGAACGCGCCACCTGGACGTCGTTAGGGAATCGGGTGTCGTCTACAATGTTCCATCCCTCGTTAAACTCCAGCACAACATCGCCGCCAGTCTTGGGGTCAGTTCCCAGACGAAGGGCTTCCATTTTCGGAAGCGCCGAAGTCATTATGTCGCCCATTGTGTAGGCGTCGTTCACGCCGCTCATTCTCACAAGGAAATCGCGCGAAGCCTCGGCCACCTCGTTGAGATCGAGCTTCATGGCCTCTATCTGTTTGTGGTCGAGATAGACATGGCTTCCGCTGTAGGTATCCACATAATCTCCATTGCCATAGCGGGCGGAAAGATAGGAATTAAGAAGAGAGAGGGCACGCTTCACGGAGAAATCACCGGTGGGTGTGCGATATTTTGGATCGTCGGCCACCGCATCGTCATAATAACCGGTCGACGCCACATACACAAGCGTGTTGTCAAGGCCGACATACTTGTCAATAGCCTCAAACAGGCGCGACAACTGGCCGTCAAGCCGGATGTAGCTGTCTTCAAGTTCATGGCGGAAATCTCCGTCACTCACATATTTATAAGGCTGGGCGGTATACGCGAGGTTCAGCATCTCTATGGCGTCGCCTCTGCGGCCCACCTTCAGGTCTTTCAGATAAGATATGGCAACATCCGTAATCTCGGCGTTGACCATTGGCGACGACAGATACATGCGATAGACACTTCTGTCGGCCGTGGGGAACGTATGCTTGAACTCATACATGCGTTTCTGGTCCGGAAGACCCGGATAACGCGAAATAGGCATCGACGGCTTCCACTGCATGGTGTCGAGCCGCGATGTGATGGGGTTGCTGTAGTTGCGCTGGGTCAGCTCATTGGGCACTTCTCGATAGTAGGTGGTAGTGGCCCATTTCCCGGTGTTGTCATTAATCCAGAATGCCGACGACCCTGCATGACCGGCCATTATTATTGCCTGCTGCGGGTCGGGGGCGATTGAATATATGCCGGCCACACCGGCGCCGTCGATTGCAAGTTCGTCGCTGATTGTCGATAGCCTGAGATTCGCGGGAGAATACGTCTCGCTTGTGAAATTTCCAATCATCGACGTGTCGTGGAGAGCGGGCACTATTTCTTTCGTGTCCGGGTCATACACCTTGGCCGATGTCACGCCATTATGGCGGGGATAGCCTCCGGTGTAGACCATGGCAGTGCCGCTCACATTGTCCAGCCCTGTCACCTTATAGTCCACATCCTTCACAAAAGCCCCGTCTCTCATAAGTTTGCGGAATCCATTCTCTCCGAACAGATTCTGCAGATATTCGATATAATCGGTGCGGAGCTGGTCCACCATTATACCCACCACGAGCCTTGGGCGCGAGGGGTCGGCGCAGAGCATCGTATTGATGCCCACAAGTCCGCATATCACCGATGTTATCAGACGATTCATTTCGCTCCTTTTTTGTTGTTACTGATTGCGCGACGCGACTTCTCACTATTTTTCGCTCGCACACGTGCCGGGCGTCCCGATGAAGAGGAACCCCTATTAATATTATAACTTTCTTTATGGGCGATTATTGCGTAGGTTGAAGAGAGCAGCAGGGTGGCCGCCATCAACGGGAAAAAAGCGGGATTGCCGCTCTGGCTCTGGAACGGCCAGAACACAAGCATACACAATGTCGCCACAATATTATACCATGCCATCGCCACTGCCGCATGACGCAACGCACAGCTCCACACACACACCGCCATTATCAGCTGCAGCGGATTCAACCACAGTATAAGCGTGTTGGGAGAGGTGGCCTCATGAACAGACACAAACACGAGGAATGCCACTAACGACCCTGCCAGCCCCAGCAAGAAAAACCACAGGGAATATGCCCAGCGGGTTATACGCCTGCGGCGATAGTCCACCGCACACAATGTCACGGCCAGCAAAAGAGCCACTATCGATACAAACAGCGGAGACTGCCACCATGGTGTCGGGGGAAGTGTGGCGCAGGCAACACCCTCGTTGAGCACATTCTGTCTCTTCACAAGGCTTCTGCCGTCGGCAAGCCGCGCCGTCTCCATCTTTTTCATCATCTCCACAGGCACAAACATCTCCTCCCTTGAATTGAGCGAATAGTCTATTCCGGATCCAAGGGCAAGGTCTATGCCGAACTGATACCACGGATAATCTCTATGATACGCCCTCATCTCATTGCGGAATGTGGCATAGGCCACACTGTCGGGATATGCCACTCTCGACGACACGGCATCATCTATGCGGTCGAGGATGCGCGTGGCACAGTTATCTTTGACATAGTTATAGCGATACCGGCAGTTCTGCGGGAGTGCCTCCGTCTGCAAGAGAGCAAGAAGTTTGCGTGCCTCGGGCTGAGTTAGATTCAGCTCCTGCTCCACCACCTTTGAGCCTCGCTTCTGATACTCCGGAAGGAACCATGCAAACGGATAGCCTACACACATGTAGTCGGTCTCGCCTTTCACGAAACGATACACAAAGTTCGGTTCCCTGAAATTAAACATTCCGAAATTCCACACAGAGTCTCTCCCCTCCCCCTTTACTCTCACGGCGGAATGTCCGCAAAGCTCATAGATTTCAGGGCCGGGATAGCAAGTGACCACGCTCACAGTCAAAGAGTCGGCAAAAACTTCAGAATCAGCATAATGAAACACATTATGCGAATTATTCGCGTCGGCACGCGCAGTGACGCAATGCCATGATAGCGCCATGACAATAAAAATTGCCATGGCGCCTACGAATGATCTATTTAAATTGTGGTCAAACAATTCTTTTATTTCAATTTCCGGTGCCGTAATCTCTGCCGGGCATGTAAGCCACACGCCCGCCGGCACTTTAAATCGCACTTCAATTAATACTCACAGGCTTTAGGATAGCGCGGGAAGGGAATCACGTCGCGAATGTTCTGCATGCCGGTCACAAAGAGCACAAGACGCTCGAACCCGAGGCCGAAGCCGCTATGAGGCACAGTGCCGTATTTGCGGGTGTCCATATACCAGTCCATGCCGGTGAGGCCAAGTTCTTCAATTCGCTTCTGAAGCTTGTCGTAGTTCTCCTCTCTCTGGCTGCCCCCTATGATCTCGCCGATTTTCGGGAAAAGCACATCCATTGCGCGCACTGTCTTGCCGTCGTCGTTGAGTTTCATATAGAAAGCCTTTATCTCTTTGGGATAGTCGGTGAGAATCACAGGCTTCTTGAAATGTTCCTCCACGAGGAAACGCTCATGCTCTGAAGCAAGGTCAACGCCCCAATACACCGGGAACTCGAATTTCTTGCCGCTTTCCTCAAGAATCTTCACGCCTTCAGTGTAGGGAAGACGCACGAAGTCATTTTCCACAACAAATTTCAGGCGGTCGACAAGCTCCTTGTCGAAATGGTCGTTGAGGAAACGGATATCGTCTTCGCAATGCTCAAGAGCATAGTTGATGCAATATTTTATGAACTCTTCCGCGAGGTCCATGTTGTCGGCAATCTCATAGAAAGCCATCTCCGGCTCCACCATCCAGAACTCCGAAAGATGTCGGGGTGTGTTTGAATTTTCAGCTCTGAACGTAGGGCCGAACGTATAGATGAGGCCGAGGGCTGTAGCGCCGAGCTCACCCTCGAGCTGACCCGACACTGTGAGGCTCGCAAGCTTCCCGAAGAAGTCCTGGCTGTAGTCGATATTGCCGGCCTCATCTTTCGGAAGGCCGTTGAGAGGAAGGGTGGTCACCTGGAATTGAGCGCCCGCTCCCTCGCAGTCGGAAGCAGTGATCAGCGGAGTGTGAAAATAAAAGAAACCCTTGTCGTTGAAAAATTTATGAATTGCATATGCCAGAGCATGACGGATCCTGAGCACGGCGCCGAATGTATTGGTGCGCGGGCGCAGATGCGCTTTCTCCCGCAAGAATTCAAGTGTGTGTCCCTTCTTCTGAAGAGGATAGTCTACCGGGGCTGTGCCATAGACCTCAAGTTCGTCGGCCTGAACCTCCACGCTTTGCCCTGCTCCCTGAGAAGCCACAAGCCGTCCCTGCACGTGTATGCTCGAACCGGTGGTGATTGGCTTCAGTGAGTCGTCGGAGAACTTGGAGAGGTCGAACACAATCTGCAGATTATTTATTGTGCTTCCGTCATTAAGAGCCACAAACTGCACATTCTTATTTCCTCGGCGGGTGCGAACCCATCCTTTTACGTCCACAATCTCTCCTGCGGAAGCCGCGCCGCCGGCAAGGATTGCGGCTACTGTCTTTCTTCTGATATCCTGCATATTATTTTGTATGTGTCTGAGGATTAACCCGACTTCCGGATTAATCCTCAGACAATAAAAAATTATTCGAATGAACCCATGCGGAGGAAGTTAACCTCTTCCTGTGTGAGGTAACGCCAGCGTCCGCGAGGCAGATTCTTTTTCGTGAGACCGGCAAAATAAACGCGGTCAAGTTTTGTCACCCTATATCCGAGGCTCTCGAAAATGCGGCGCACGATTCTGTTTCGCCCGCTGTGGATTTCGATGCCGGCCTGGTTTCTGTCGGTTTCGCTCACATAGCTTATGGCATCGGCATGAATTTCGCCGTCGTCGAGAGTGATGCCGTCGGCTATGCGCTGCATATCCTCTTCGGTGATGTCTTTGTCAGTCCACACCTGATAGATTTTTTTCTTCACAAATTTCGGGTGTGTGAGCTTGGAGGCAAGGTCGCCGTCGTTGGTGAGAAGGAGCACTCCCGTTGTGTTGCGGTCAAGACGGCCCACAGGATAAATTCTTTCCTGGCAGGCATTCTTCACAAGGTCGAGCACTGTGAGACGCCCGTTGGGATCATCGCTTGTTGTCACGCAGTCTTTAGGCTTGTTGAGAAGCACATAGCATTTGCGCTCCGGAGTTACCACCTTCTCGTCATATTCAACCACGTCGTTGCGAGTGATTTTTGTGCCGAGCTCGGTCACAACCTCACCGTTCACCTTCACAAGACCCTGAGTGATATATTCGTCGGCTTCGCGGCGTGAGCAGATGCCGGCATTTGCCATATATTTGTTAAGACGAATCTGTTCGCTCGGGTCGATATCTTCAAGCACATAATCCACCTGCTTCGGGCGCGGGGTGAATTTCATATTGTTCTGCTGCTTGCGGAAGTTCTGGTTGCGGTTGTTGTAGCCACCCTGACGGTTCATGTTGTTGTAGCCGCCCTGACGGTTCATATTGTTGTAGCCGCCCTGACGATTATTGTTGTTGTAGCCACCCTGGCGGTTCATGTTGTTGTAGCCGCCCTGACGGTTCATGTTGTTGTAGCCGCCCTGGCGGTTCATGTTGTTGTAGCCGCCCTGGCGGTTCATGTTGTTATAGCCGCCCTGACGGTTCATGTTGTTGTAGCCGCCCTGACGGTTCATGTTGTTGTAGACGCCCTGGCGGTTCATGTTGTTGTAGCCGCCCTGACGGTTCATGTTGTTGTAGCCGCCCTGGCGGTTGTTATAACCGTTCTGGCGCGGCTGATAGCCGTTCTGGCGTGGCTGATAGCCATTCTGGCGTGGCTGATAGCCATTCTGGCGTGGCTGATAGCCGCCCTCAGCCGTGGGCTGATAAGTTGAGTCCGCTGCCTGCTCAGTCTTCTCGCCTTCTGCATCGGTCGACGGAGTGTGCTGCTGATACCCCTGCTGGTGATAACCGGCGCGGTCATAATGATTGTTGTAGTTGTTGCCACGGTTGTAGCCGCCCTGTCTCTGCTGATATCCGTAAGGTCTCTGCTGATACCCCTGCTGGCGGTCGCCATAGGCACGGGTCTGGGGGCGGTCGCCGGGCTGGCGGTCGTCATTAGGATAGTTCACCTTTTCATAACGGTTTTCAGTTTCCCCGACTTCGGAAGCCCCTGCTGACGGAGCGCCGATTCTCGGACGTTTTGGTTTCTTTTCTGCTTCCATTATTACAAAATTTTAATCGGACGACACTGCCCTCACGGCAGGCGGCCGGTTGAAAGGGTTATTGTATATGAGTTTTTTTTGGCTTTATATTCTATTGTTTAAATCTGTCTGTCAATAAATTAAAATTCACGACATCAATTATTCGAGACTATCCCAGCCAGGAGCAAGTCTCGACGCGCAAAATTAATAAAAAAATTGCATAACACCAACGCTTTTATAGCGAAACGTGTAAAAAGATTTTTATTTGCGCAACAAAGGGATGAAGCGCCGGGCGCGTCATCCCTTTGTCTGATGCTGTCTTCATTTTGCATTCGTTTCCACAATCGTTGGAGCGAAGCATGCGGGAATGTCCATCATTTGCGCTTCGCGCCTGTCATTTTCTCAAGGCCGGAGGCTATGATTTCGAAAATCTCATCCACCTTTCCCGACCCGTTGACGGGCATATACTTCCCCTCGTTGTGGTAGTAGTCGCGAAGCGGCGAGGTCTGCTTGTGATACACTTCGAGCCTCTTGCGGATGGTGTCAATATTGTCGTCGGCACGGCCGGTCTGCTTTCCCCTGTTGAGCATTCTGTCCACAAGTTCCTCCTCCGGCACTTCAAGTCCCACCACTGCGTGAAGGTCAGTGCCTCTTTTCTGAAGAAGACCTTTCAGGGCCTCCGCCTGTGGGATAGTTCTCGGGAAACCGTCGAAAATCACTCCCGACTTCCCTTTTGCCTCCTTTTCAAGCACATCGTCAAGTATGCTTATCATAAGGTCGTCGGGAATAAGCTGGCCCTCGTCAATATAGCCTTGCGCTATTTTGCCGAGTTCTGTCCGGCGTTTGATATGGTCGCGGAGAACTTCTCCTGTAGAAATGTGATGCAGTCCATACTGCTCAATTAATTTTTCGCTCTGGGTGCCTTTGCCGCTGCCGGGAGCTCCGAAAAGAACAATATTCAACATAAGATTTAAGATTTAACAGTGTTATTTCACTCCTCTATGGCATAAATATCTTTTAGATTGCGCACTTTGCCGTCGAGGTCGAGGCCGTAGCCTATGATAAATTTCGGAGGTATGGTGAATGCCACATAATCGGGTTTGAACCCTGTCTTTGAACTTTCGGGCTTGTGAAGAAGTGTGACAAACCTTATAGAATTAGGATTGCGCTTCTTGAGGTCGGCAATCATCTGAACTGCCGTGAGACCCGTGTCGACAATATCTTCAACAATCACTACGTCGCGCCCGTCGATGTCTTCAGTAAGCCCCACAAGCTGCTTCACATCGCCTGTAGAGCTTAGACCGTCATAACTCTTATATCTTACAAATGAAACTGTGGCATCGTTCAGCCCGGCCTCTCTCACGAGGTCGGCCGCAAATATGAATGCACCGTTGAGCACACAAAGAAACACCGGCTTCTTCCCTTCAAGGTCACGGCGAAGCTCTGAAGCCACGCGTTTTACCTGCTCCTGAATCTCTTCTCTTCTAAGATACGGCACAAAGGAAAGGCCGTCTACTATGACTTTATCTTCCATGACAACAAAGTTAATAAATAGCCCCGGATTATGCAATAGCACTATCCGGGGTCGAAAGGAATAAATATGAAAATTTTTAACGTTTCAATATTTTTTTGCCACCTATTATATACAATCCCGCGGGAAGGGAGTTTATCTGTTCCGGGGTTGCATTTTTGTGAAGCAGTATGCCGGTGGCTGAATAAACGTCGGAGCTTTCGTCGGAGTCTACACCCACGCTTTCCACGGCGGTATGATATTTGTAATATAGATCAAACTCTTCAGTGCTCATGATCTTGACCTCCGATGGGGCGTCAGGCGTCACTTTGAGATAAGCTGTATTGGCAGGGATGGTCTCGATGTCGGCCGTGATGAAACCGAACGAGCCATCGGCACAGCGTCCGGGCACCCTCATGGTCTTGGGGTCATAGGTAGTGAAGTTCTCATGGCCACCTTTGTCGCAATTGAAATATGTGCCAGACAAGCAGTTGTCGCTCATTGATATTCCCGAGCCTCCCACATACAAGCGATTGTCTGAAGGATTAACGCCTGCGCATTTCACAATCACGGGGGTTGATTCAGCCACAGTGCCGTCAACCTCTTTAAGCTCGGCAGCCCCGAGGAAGGTGCGGTTCACATAGTAGAATTTCACTCCGTCGGAATAAGCGGAATATGGGAAAGAAGTATAAAGCGACGCATAGAGGGCGCCGTTGGCATCCACTGTTGACTGCACGCCAAAAAAGTTTTCGCCATCAGAAGTGATCGGCTTGATATACCATTTCTGATAATCACCTGTGGTGGCAGTCGACATGCCGCCGAGATCGCGGTTCCCTACGGTTCCATCACCGAGATAACGTGTGGCGCCGTTGTATGTGCCGTAAGCTTTATATAGAGTCTGTCCGTTGGCGGAACCTACTTCTCGCAAACGCAGATAATGGTCGATTATTTCATAAATGCCGGTCCCCTGGGCGGTTATGTCATATTCGCCCGACACGGGTTTCACATATAGCACAGAAGCCGCGTCGCCACTTACGACGTCGAAATTCTTCTGAAGTTTTATAGCCTGAAGGTCGGCAGATGTAGAGCCAAGGTCTATTCTTCCGCGATAGTCAATCACCGACACCCATCGCTCAGTCTTGTAGTTCTCTACACGATAATATCCTTCGCCGTTCAAATCAGCCATTGCGGGCATGGCAGCTGCCATGGCAAGAGAGAGAATTAGAATATGTTTCATTATTTTGCAGTGTGCGGCAGCGCAGTATGCGCATGCCTGACTATGTTAAATATCAACAATAAAGTGAGAATAAAAAATTACCCTAAAGATGGGAAACGCCACCGGGCGCTTACCCGTCTTTAGGGTTTATAACGCATTTTTCACGCGAAATATTTCACCGTGAAAATATTATTTTGCAGGCTCTGCGATACAGATAGCCACGCGGTTCTGTACAGGATCTGCATAAGGCTGTGCCTCAGCTTCGCCCATGCTCTTCACTGTCATGCGTGATGCGGAGATGCCGTAGTTGTTGCGAAGTGCTGTTGCAACGGCCTCTGCACGCTTAGCGGCAATACGGAGGTTGAGCTGGAGTGAACCTGTGCCCTTGTCGGCGTAACCTGTGATTGTCACATGAGCATCGGGATGCTCCTGGAGGTAGTCGGCGATAGCAGCCACCTTGGTCATCTCGCTTGAAGAGACAACTGTCTTGTTGATTTTGAAGAAAACGTCGCGGCGCATAGCCTCAACCTCCTTCTTGGCGGGAGTCTCCACGGGAGCGGGCACCTCTACAACCTTCTCGATGATTCTCTCGATAACCTGGGGCTCCTGAACCGGAGTCTCGATTACGCGGGTAACAGTCTCAGACTTGGGACCGAAAGCATACTTCACGCCTACGAGGCCGTTGAAATACCAGTCGGTGTTTGAACCTCTCTTAGAGTTGTAGTTGTCGCTCAAAGTGTTGGCCATGAGTTCGAGTCCTACCTGAAGACGGTCGGTTACGTTGAAGTTAACGTCCACGCCGAATTGGCCGAGGAAACGAGCCTTTGTGCCGTCCCATGCGTTTTCGAGCATCATGTAGTCAGCGCCCATGCCGTTGTCTGTGCGGAATGCGCTGTTGATCTTGTTGGCCTCATCGTTGCTGAAACCGATGTTCAAACCGATACCGGCAATGAGGTTAACCTCTACAAGACGGTTGGGGTTGAAGCCGCCGATAAGGTTGGTCATGTCAACAACTGCGTCTACAGTAGGAGCAACATAGTTCCATTTCCATCTGTAGCCTTTGTAGATGTTGTCGAAGGGGATGTTGCTCACACCCTTGCTCTGCCATGCGTTAACCGCGAAGCGAGCACCGATATAGGGGTTGAACTTGTAGCCTACGGCAAGCTGAGCATTAGGGCTGAGCAATTTGCCGAACGCGCCCTCACCGAGGGTCTCCTGAAGGCCAAACTGAGCCTGTCCGTACCAGTGGGGTTGGAATACATATTCCGTGACTGTTTCCTGAGCGTTGGCACACACACCACCGAGCAGAAGAGATGCAGTCAGAAGAATCTTATTTAATTTCATTGTTTGAATTCTTTTTGGGTTCTGTAATTCTAATGAAAAAGGGAATGTCCGGATTCATCCGTCCGGAAGAGCCCGGACATTCTCATTTTCTCAATTATTTTTTCACAGTGATGTAGTATGCACGGGTAGAAGTGTAGCCTCTATAGTCAAGAGCCTGATAGAGCACCTCGTAAATCTTGCCTGCCTCAAGCTTGTCAGCATTGATTGCGAATCTGTGCTGGTTGCCTGTTGCAATCTTGTTCATGCTGCCGTTGTTCTCGTTGAGAGCTCTGAGGTCGGCATTAACCTTGTTACCCTTGCTGTCGTAAACGCCGGTGATTGCAACATACTTCTTGTAAGAAGGAACGATGAGCTCTGCATTGTAAGATGTGCAGAAGATATCGATTGCGTTGCCGCCCTCTGCGTTGAACACTGTAGGAGCAGTAACCTTGGTTGAAAGGTGGTGAGGACCGTTTGCATTAGCATAGAATGCCATAACCTGGAGATAGCCGTTGGGATCTTCAAGAATCTGGTTGATCTTTCTTGCAATCTTGTTGTAGAGGTCAACAAAGCGGTTGAAGTGGCTGAGCTTGCCGGAAATTTCCTCACGGATTTCATCGAGGATATTACCGATCTGATCGTTGATCTGACCCTGGAGACCTTCGAGCTGACGGTTGATTTCGTCAATCATGTCGTTCACCTGAGTTGTGAGCTGATCCTTGATGTCGTCAACCTGAGCCTGAGAGTTGTCTACAGCCTGCTGGATAGCATCGATAAGCGGAGCGAGGTCGCCTGAACCGACACCCTCTGCGCCATTCTGGCTAAGTGTGATCTTAGCGTCTTCACCGAGCACACCGATTATATGGTCAGGATCGTTTTCATGACCTGCTTCGTAAACGGGAAGACCGGAAAGATCGATCACGATGTCGCCTTCCATTGTCACAGTAGTGTCAACCTTATCAAGCTCGATTAAGATATGCTCGAAACCGCCGAGATCTTTAAACTCAAACTTGATTTTCTTGCTGAGCTCATCGAAGTAGTTGTTGAAATACTCTGTAAGCGGTGAGAACTCGTGGAGCTTATTGTCTACTGTGAAGCCGAAGCCTGAGCGGTAGCTCAAGGGGCGGAATGTAGTGGCTGCGATATCATAGCCTGAAATCACGCTGTTCTCAAATTTATTGCCTTCCTGGTCAACATCATCCCAAGACACTTTCAACGCATAAGCGTCAAACTTGTTGTTGAACTGCTGAACGAGAAGCTTAGCAAGTTCGGCGAAGTCCTGACGAGTGCGGTTCTTGATAGCATCCTTGAATGCTTCGAGAAGACCGGGCTCAACTTCAAGACCGATCTGGCTAACAGCCTTCTCTACGTCAGTGGCCTTAACGGTAGCACGGTGGAGACCGTTGCCGCTGCGTTCACCGGCAGCGCGGGTGAACCCAAACTTGAAGAGAGTTTCGTTATCTTTCTCAAGCACAAGGTCTTCGAGAATTGTCTGGTCAAGTGAATTGACGAGCTTAGCCCTTACGCCTGTGAAATCGTTTGCTGTCGGGTTGAGTGTAACATACACATCTCCGAGTGAGCCGAGCGTCATTGTGTTGCCCTTGATAAACTCTGAAGGAGCGCCGATTGCAGCGAGGTTCAAATTCTCATAAAGATTCTTTGCATAGTCTGTCTGGCCATACTCCAGTTTAGAGTCATCATTCGGGAAGGTCACATCGTTTACACCGTTATAGAGGTAGTTTGCGAGAACAGAAGTGCTGAAACCTATAGGGAAATCAAGACCTCCGAAGATAGGATTCACTACTCTCTGAAGCTGAATGCTTGTGATGAGGCGAGCGAGTTTATCCCAAAGGAATGAGAACTGCTTTTCAACCTTATTATTGAATTCTTCAATAGCATCAAGTCTACCCTCAGCGAGACCAAGGGCTGTCTCTACATTATTGATAGCACCGCGAAGCTCTGTGCCGAGTGCATCAAGGGCTGTATTGAGAGCTGTGATCTTATTTTCAAGTTCGGTTTTGAAGCCGTCGATCTCTCCTTTGGTGTAATAATCATTGAACTTCTGCTCAAGTTCACCCACCTTGGTATTAAGAGTAGAGATTGCATTTTCATTAGCGATTGCTTTGGCGAGAGCTTCAGCTGCTTTAGCCTTGGCATCAGCAACATCCTGAGTAAGTGTTGCGATATTTTGCTCAATTGTGCTGAGTTTGGTTGTAATATTGCCAAGCTCTGTCTGAAGATTGGTGATGTCCCCCTGAAGATTGCCCACAAGTGTGTCGAGGCCGTCAAGACGGGTGTTGATTCCGGCGATAGTCTGGTTAAGTTCACTCACTGCTGTCTCGAGCATAACTGTGAGTTGATCCTTGACTGTGTTCAGCTCGTCTTTTGTAGCAAAGTTGTCGAGTTTACCTGAAATAACGTCAATCTCACTCTCCAAACCGTCTACGCGGCTACTGAGAAGCAAGAGGTCGTTTACTACTTTCTGAAGATCAGTGTTTGTAGCAAAATCGCCTGCTGCGATAAGGCCGTTGATAAGGTTGTCGAGATTCTGCTTGAAGGCCGGGTCTGTGATGTTGCGGAGCGCCGCAATCTGCTCACTAAGATCAACCTGGGCAACGAGCACCTGACTTCTGAAATCAGACTCGGTGTCCTTACAAGAAGTGAACGTGCCGACTCCACCCGTCGCTACTGTCAGCAACAGCAAGCCGTTGACTAATTTTCTATTCATTCCTTTTAGTTTTGAATTAATTATTGTTAGTTTGTTTAGTTTATTTTCTGATAAGCAATGCGAGCCATCCCAGCCTGATTCGCGCAAACCGGCTGGCGCCCAAAGCGTTACCTGTGGAAATTTGACAAAAAGCATAAACCCTGTGCCATTCTTTGCTCGAATTCGCACAGAATTTGGCTACAAAGGTAAGACTCTTTAGTAAATCTAACAAATTTTTAATGAAAAATATTTTAAGAAAGTGAAATTTAACTAAATTGACCATAAAATACCCTATATCAACCACTCAAAGATTTATTTCAAATGTTAATTTTAACAAATCATCCACTCCTCCCACATATATCGCCTTAATTTATATATGTTTTTTGGCACAACCATCTTTATTTTTCCAACTTTTTGTGTAATTTTGCATTCTTAGCGACTTTTTACTCTCAATATATTATATATGACAAGACGATTCCTCTTGACAATAACTCTTCTCGGGTGCCTCTCTCTTCACGCATCCGCTCAATTCGCAAAAATTGCAAAATGGTGCGGCGACAATAATGTGGCCAACAATCTTGACGTGGCTATAACGGCAGGCACTGACGGGCTCGGCTTAGAAGCATCCACACCTGTCACCCGGTGGGCATCGCTTCGAGCCGGGGTGCAGTGGCTCCCGTCGTTCCATATGCCGATGCATTTCGACATTACTACATTCTCCGGAGGCCTCGAAGGAAACAACATCAGCCATGTGCAGCAAATGCTGTATGACATGACCGGCCTTGAGATGGACGACAAGGTGAAGATGATTGCAAAACCGACCGTGGTTAATTTCAAATTGCTCGTAGATGTTTACCCTTTCCAAAACAATCGCCACTGGCATTTCACGGCAGGCTTCTTCATGGGGAACCGCACGATCGCAAAAGCGGTGAATGCTAAAGAGGAGATGCCCACGCTTGTTGCCCTAAACATCTACAACCGGGGATATGAATATTTCACAAACATCGAGGATGTGACTGACGTAAACATCGGAGGCAGCAATTACATCGACCCTGACAAAGTGGAAGAGATACAGGCAAAGTTTCACGAATACGGCCACATCGGAATCCACATCGGCGATTTCAAAGACGGGAAACCTTATTATATGGAGCCTGACACCGACGGCTCTGTAAGCGCGAAAGCCTACACCAACCGCTTCAAGCCTTATCTTGGATTCGGCTACAGCGGAGCAATCGACAAGGAGAAACGCTGGAATGTGGGCGTAGAAGCCGGCGCCCTTTTCTGGGGCGGCGCACCCGACGTGATCAACCATGACGGCGTGAACATGACCAAGGACCTCGACAACATCCGGGGACGTGTGGGCGACTACATGAAAATCGTGAAAGCCCTGCCGGTATATCCCGTGATCGATTTCAAAATAAACTACACCTTCTTCTGACCCTCCCCCCGCATTAGCAAAAGCCCTCCTCTCAGCAGAAGCAGACCCCTCTCCGCCCGGCTTTAGCGGAAGCCCCCGCCCCTTTTATGCTCCTTTGTGGCGCACGCAGGGCGTGTGCATATCCATTCAGCTCCAATATATAATATCCCCACGTGTAAACACGTTTTATAGCCATGAAATGTCATGGCTTTTCTTATTTATATATAGCGGCCGCCTGCATGGCTGCCCTGCTCTTTTTGCCGGGATGCAAGTCGGCCAAGCTCTCCGATGCCAACGAGGCTTTTGACCGCGGAGAGTATTTCGACGCCCAGAAGATCTATCGCAAAGTCTATAACCGCCTCACAAAAAGGGAAGACCGTCCGCTGCGCGGAGAAGTGGCCTTTAAACTCGGGCAATGCTACACAAAACTAAACCGAGCACCGCAAGCCGCCGCAGCATACCAGAACGCGCTGCGCTATGAGTATCCCGACTCCTCCGCCTATCTTTATCTCGGCAAAGCCCTGCAGGCCGACGGCAAGTATGGCCCGGCTATCGACGCCTACACCAACTACCTTGAATATCAGCCCGACGACCTCCTTACAAAGGAGGCCTTAAAAGGGTGCCGAATGGCTATTGCCGCAAAGCAGAAGCCTAAAACAAGATATGTGGTGAAAAATGCCAAGATTTTCAACTCGCGACGCGCTGACTTCGCACCTATGTATCTCGACAAAAGCTACGACCAGATTTTCTTCACCTCCACCAACGAGAAAGTAACCGGCGACAAGAAATCGGAAATAACGGGCATGAAGAAGGGCGACATCTATTTCAGCAAGAAAAATGAACGGGGGCAATGGCAACAGCCTGAGCCGGTGGAAGGGGAACTCAACAGCGACGCCGACGAGGGCATTGTCTCCTTCACTCCTGACGGACAGACCATGTATCTAACCAAAGCCCGCCGCTCTGAGACATCGAGCACGTCTGTTGAAATCTATACTTCTCGAAGAAGCGACGCTACATGGAGCGCCCCGCAGAAATATGAGATCACAGCCGACACACTCTCGGCGGTAGGACACCCTGCGGTGTCGGCCGACGGCAGGTACCTCTATTTCTGCAGCGATATGCCCGGAGGATACGGCGGACTCGACATATGGAGAGTGAATCTAAATGACCGCGTGGGCTCTCTCGAAAACATGGGGCCGCAGATCAACACACCCGGCAATGAGTCGTTCCCTTATTCTCGCACTGACTCTCTGCTCTATTTTGCGAGCGACGGACACCCCGGATTCGGAGGGCTCGACATTTTCAAGGCTAAACTCAACACCACGGGCGAATATTGGAGCGTAGAAAACATGGGGCAGCCTGTCAACAGCGCTGGCGATGACTTCGGAATAACGTTCGGCCAGGGCGAGACCGGCTATTTCAGTTCCAACCGTGGCGACGCGAGAGGCTATGACCATATTTTCAGTTTTGAACTTCCCGACATACACATCACAATCTCCGGATGGGTGCTCGACAAGGATGAGGAGCCTGTGCCCAATGCCATTATCCGAATAGTCGGCGACGACGGCAGCAACCAGAAAGAGGTGGCACGCGACGACGGATCCTTCAAGTTTAACCTCGACCGAGGCGTGAAATATGTGATGAAAGCCGGCGCCCCGGGATACCTCAACGTGAAGCAGGAGTTTGAAAGCGACAGTGCGGAAGAGGACGCCGACTATGGCATAGACTTCATTCTGGCCGCCATCAACAAGCCTCAGGTGGTTGAAAACATCTTCTATGACTTCGACAAGGCCACGCTGCGTCCTGAATCGAAAAGTGCGCTCGACGAAATGGTAGTGATGCTCAATGAGAATCCGAACGTCACAATAGAGATGGGAGCGCACACCGACCGCAAGGGCAGCGACGAATACAACATACGCCTCTCCGACCGGCGCGCCCAAAGCGTGGTGGACTATCTGATCGGAGCCGGAATAGATGCGGGGCGCCTTAGCCCTAAAGGCTATGGCGAAAGCATGCCAAAGACTGTCACAAAGAGAATAGCAAGAGAATACCCGCAATTCCCGGAAGGCACAGTGCTCACGGAAGAGTTTATCGAGACCCTGAGCCCTGAAGACCAGGAGGCTGCTGACCAGATCAACAGGCGCACAGAATTCCAAGTGCTCTCAATAGACTACGAAATGTTCTAAAACTTTAAGGACCTTAAAGTCCCTAAAGACCTTAAAGACACTAAAGACCTTAAAGACACTAAAGACCTTAAAGTCCTTAAAGACCTTAAAGTCCCTCGAGTCTTTAAAGCTCGCCCTCCTCGTCAATAGCAAAGTTGATGAAATCATTAAAAGGCTTGGCCACTGCAAAAAGTCGACCGGCCTTTTCTATAAATCCGCTCTCACACAGTTCCGCATCCGAAAGCATATGTGAGGCCACATAGTCCCTTGGCCTCACGAGCGGCAGATATTCCCAATCTTTAGGAAAGCCCTTGGGGGCAGTCTTCAGGCAATTCTCCCCCACTTCCGGATAAACCTCCTTAAATCCCGGTGATTCAACAATGGCAAGATACTCCTCAACGTTGTCGAAAATTGATTTGCGTATGGCTGTCACTGTCTTCGACGGCAGGCAAACTGTGCCCGCCGCAAGAAGAGAATTGCCCGGCTCAAGATGCAGATAATACCCCATGCGGTTCACCTTCTTTCCATATGGCGGATTCACAAAAATCCCTATATGATTCTTGTAAGGAGTCTTATCCTGTGAGAAACGTGTGTCGCGATAGATCCGGTAAGTGCAGTCGGACGGCGCAAGATATGCCGCCTCAGGATCAAACTTTGCAACCTCATTGATGAGACGCTGCGCAAGGTCTTCCACCTTTGCCTTTATTTTCAGATAGTCACACTTGTGCGCCTCAAACCATTCACGGTTATTATTTCTATTCAGCTCCTTTAAGAATTTCAATATCTCTTTCATGCCGTTAATCTTTCTTGCCATGGCGTAGTGACACTTTCACAACGCTATGCGATGAAATAATTTTATTCAATATTTCAACAACCGAAAGCACATCATTATTGCCCTTTTACTGTCATTATCTCCTTCGCCTTGTTAACAAACGTAATTTATGCAGCATTTATTCCATTTAAATATTAATCAATGTTAAATACTAAAATATTTTTATGTTATTAAGCATATTTTGAAAAAATATTACTAATTTTGCATCGAGTTTTTCATGGTATTAGATTTTAAGGTTAACAGAAGATTGG
>ERZ778515.1045-NODE-1045-length-21279-cov-6.357944_pt1 | contig 21279 bp, 14 predicted proteins | sample MGYA00510343_ERZ778515 | MGnify/ENA primary metagenome ERZ778515 (study PRJEB29527, sample SAMN07138965) | mouse gut metagenome | material: feces | host: mouse | place: China:Nanjing | collected 2016-01-25 ...
GATGTCCACACGCATGATGAAAGGGCTTTAAAGCAATTTTCAATACTGTCATCTTATTCACTCCACATATTTGTGTCTGCTGTCCTAAACACAATTTTTGAGTTTTATCCTTATCTGGTTTCATTCATGTATTGTAATCCTACACAAAAGGAAAACATGATTTATATACACAAAAGGAAAACATGATTTTCCTTGACAATTCCGCTTTCTCCACATATAATTACCAATAAACAACAACAGAAAGACTATGACGAAGACAGTAAGCAGTTTCCCAAAGTTGCAGCGAGCCGGTGAGGGTGCAAGACCGGTATGAGTAGGAGATTGCGGAATATCACTTCCGAGTCGCGCGGGCAAAAAGCATCGCTCAGTAGTCCGTGACGGTATCCTGCCGTTATCGGGAACCATATAACTTCTGCTTAAGGAGCAGATGCAGAAGCGTATGTTGTAACAGGTGGTTTTACGGAGTTTTGAGCCCCGTCCTTTTACGGACGGGGCTTTTTGGTTCCGCATATTTTAATGGGATTAGGGCTTTTGACATCCGAATCCTAAGGCATTAGACAATTTAAAACAAAAAAGAGAAAGGAAAAAGCCATGTACAAAAAAGTATCTACGGATTTAAATTTTGTAGAAAGAGAAAAGCAGGTCGAGGCGTTTTGGAAGGAAAATGACATATTTAAAAAGAGCATGGAGAGCCGGAAGGAAGGACCGGAGTATACCTTTTATGACGGACCGCCTACCGCGAACGGCAAACCTCATATCGGACATGTGCTGACCCGCGTTATCAAGGATATGATTCCCAGATACCGTACCATGAAAGGGTATATGGTGCCGCGAAAGGCTGGCTGGGATACCCATGGGCTTCCGGTGGAAATCGAGGTGGAAAAGCTGCTTGGGCTGGACGGCAAGGAGCAGATAGAAAATTACGGGCTGGAGCCTTTTATCAATAAGTGTAAGGAAAGTGTCTGGAAATATAAGGGCATGTGGGAGGATTTCTCCGGTACCGTCGGTTTCTGGGCGGATATGGACAATCCCTACGTGACCTATCATGACGACTATATCGAGTCCGAGTGGTGGGCGCTTAAGGAAATCTGGGATAAAGGGCTGCTTTATAAGGGCTTTAAGATTGTGCCTTATTGTCCTCGCTGCGGCACGCCGCTTTCTTCTCAGGAAGTGGCGCAGGGCTACAAGGATGTAAAGGAACGATCCGCTGTGGCGCGTTTCAAGGTAAAGGGCGAGGATGCCTATATTCTGGCGTGGACGACGACGCCGTGGACGCTGCCCTCCAATGTGGCGCTCTGCGTCAATCCGACGGAAACCTATGCAAAGGTGAAGGCGGCGGACGGCTATACCTATTACATGGCGGAAGCGCTTCTTGACACGGTTCTCGGCAGGCTTGGGAATGCAGAAGAGGGCGTAAAGGCATATGAAGTGCTGGAAACCATGCTGGGAAAAGCGTTGGAATATAAAGAGTACGAGCCGCTTTTTGACTGTGCGGCGGAAATTTGCAAAAAGCAGAATAAAAAAGCCCACTATGTAACTTGTGACAGTTATGTTACCTTGACGGACGGCACGGGCGTGGTACACATTGCGCCTGCGTTCGGTGAGGACGATGCCAAGGTAGGGCGTATATATGACCTGCCCTTTGTACAGCTTGTGGACGGACAGGGAAATATGACGGCGGAGGCGCCCTTTGCAGGCACCTTTGTCAAAAAGGCGGACCCCATGATATTGAAAGCGCTGGAGGACGCGGGACTTTTGTTTGACGCGCCCAAATTTGAGCACAGCTATCCGCACTGCTGGCGCTGCGATACGCCGTTGATTTATTATGCAAGAGAGTCATGGTATATCAAAATGACCGACGTAAAAGAGGATTTGATACGCAACAACAATACTATCAACTGGATTCCGGAGTCCATCGGCAAGGGACGCTTTGGGGATTGGCTGGAAAATATACAGGACTGGGCAATTTCCCGCAACCGTTACTGGGGTACGCCGCTCAATATCTGGGAGTGCGAGTGCGGATGCCAGTACTGTGTCGGAAGCCGCGAGGAGCTTGCGAAGATGAGCGGCAATCCGGACGACGCGAAGGTAGAGCTGCACAGACCCTATATCGATGCCGTGACCATCAAATGTCCGGAGTGCGGTAAGGATATGCACAGAGTGCCGGAGGTTATCGACTGCTGGTTTGATTCCGGCGCCATGCCTTTTGCACAGCATCACTATCCTTTTGAGAACAAGGAGCTGTTTGAAAAGCAATTTCCCGCACAGTTTATTTCGGAGGCGGTGGACCAGACAAGAGGCTGGTTCTATTCCCTGCTTGCAGAATCGACCCTGCTCTTCAACAAAGCGCCTTATGAGAATGTCATAGTACTGGGGCATGTGCAGGACGAAAACGGGCAGAAGATGAGCAAGTCCAAAGGAAATGCGGTGGACCCGTTTGACGCGCTGGAAACCTATGGCGCAGATGCAATCCGCTGGTATTTCTACATCAATTCTGCGCCATGGCTGCCGAACCGTTTTCATGGCAGGGCAGTACAGGAAGGACAGCGCAAATTTATGGGCACGCTCTGGAATACCTATGCGTTCTTTGTACTGTACGCTAATATAGATGATTTTGACGCGTCGAAGTATACGCTCGCCTACGATAAGCTTGCCGTTATGGATAAATGGCTGCTTTCCAAGCTGAACAGCGTTGTGGCAGAGGTAGACGGGGATTTGGAGAACTATCGGATTCCCGAAGCGGCAAGAGCGCTGCAGGATTTTGTGGATGATATGAGCAACTGGTATGTCAGAAGGAGCCGTGAGCGCTTTTGGGCAAAGGGTATGGAGCAGGATAAAATCAATGCGTACATGACGCTTTACACGGCGTTAGTTACCATCAGCAAGGCAGCGGCGCCCATGATACCGTTTATGACGGAGGACATTTACCAGAATCTGGTGAGAAGCGTGGACACGGCGGCGCCGGAGAGTATACATTTGTGTGATTTCCCGAAGGCAGATACCGCTTTGATAGATAAGAAGCTGGAAGAGGATATGGAGACCGCGCTGAGGGCAGTGGTGATGGGACGCGCCTGCCGCAATACGGCAAATATCAAAAACCGGCAGCCGATAAGCACCATGTTTGTCAAGACAGAGCATGGGCTGACTGATTTTTATAAGGATATTATTGCAGAAGAGCTTAATGTGAAAGAAGTGCGGTTTACGGAGGACGTGCGGGAATTTACCTCCTATATCTTCAAACCCCAGCTTAAGACAGTCGGTCCCAAATACGGAAAGCTGCTCGGCAGTATCCAAAAAACACTTGCTTCCCTTGACGGCAATGCGGCGATGGATGAGCTGCGGGCACAGGGCGCGCTGAATTTTATGGCGGGAGACAGCAAGGTGGTGCTGGCGGAAGAAGATTTGCTGATTGAGATGACCCAGAAGGAGGGGTATGTGACGGAGAGTGACAACCGCATGACGGTGGTACTTGACACAAACCTGACGGACGAACTGGTGGAGGAAGGCTTTGTGCTAGAGGTTATCAGCAAAATCCAGACCATGCGCAAGGAAGCTGACTTTGAGGTGACTGACCGTATCAGGGTATCCTTTGCAGGCAATGAAAAGGTGGCAGATATTGCGCTGCGCAACAGGGAAACGATTGCTGCAAAAGTGCTTGCAGAGACAATGACGGCGGGTGAAAATTTTGCCGTGTCAAAGGAATGGAATGTAAACGGAGAAAATGTTACGATTTCTGTGGAAAGAGTTGCAAACAAATAGTATAATACAGTTAGTTATGAAAAGCGGCAGGTGTAAGCGCCTGCCTCAAAACGAAGACAACAAGCATGAGGAGGACAGAATATGCTGAAAAGCAAGGTAAAGTTTGACAAGGAATTGTTTAAAAGAAGCGTTCTGTACAATATAAAAACCCTGTACAGAAAGACTTTGGAGGAGGCAACGCAGCAGCAGATATTTCAGGCGGTATGTTATGCTGTGAAGGATCAGATTGTGGACTGCTGGATGGAGACTCAGAGGGAGTACGATAAGCAGGACCCGAAGACGGTATATTACCTTTCCATGGAGTTCCTGATGGGGCGTGCACTGGGCAATAATCTTATCAACATGCAGGCGTACAAGCCGGTCAAGGAAGCTTTGACAGAGCTTGGACTGGATTTGAATTTTGTTGAGGATGCGGAGCCGGATGCGGCGCTGGGCAACGGGGGATTAGGACGTCTGGCTGCTTGCTTTTTGGATTCTCTTGCCACGCTTGGATATCCTGCATATGGCTGCGGAATCCGCTACCGTTACGGCATGTTTAAACAGGAAATCAGGGATGGCTATCAGGTAGAAGTACCGGATGTGTGGCTGGAAAACGGCAATCCGTTTGAACTGCGCCGTCCTGAATATGCGCAGGAAGTAAAATTTGGCGGTTATGTCAATGTGCGCACGGACGAGAAAGGCAGAAACCATTTCTTTCAGGAGGGCTATCAGTCCGTAAAGGCGATTCCTTACGACCTGCCTATCGTCGGCTACGGCAACGGCATTGTAAATACCCTGCGTATTTGGGATGCAGAGCCCATTGAATGCTTCCAGCTTGATTCCTTTGATAAGGGCGATTACCAAAAGGCGGTGGAGCAGCAGAATCTGGCGCGTAATATTGTAGAGGTGCTCTATCCTAACGACAACCACTATGCGGGTAAAGAGCTTCGCTTAAAGCAGCAGTATTTCTTTATCTCGGCATCCGTGCAGCGGGCAGTTGCAAAATACATGAAGAAGCATGATGATATCAGGAAGTTCCATGAAAAGGTAACGTTCCAGCTCAATGATACCCACCCGACGGTTGCGATAGCGGAGCTTATGCGTATCCTCATGGATGATTATGATTTAGAGTGGGATGAGGCATGGGAAGTCACTACAAAAACCTGCGCATACACGAACCATACGATTATGGCAGAAGCATTGGAAAAATGGCCGATTGAGCTGTTTTCCCGCCTGCTGCCCCGTATTTACCAGATTGTAGAAGAGATTAACCGACGCTTTGTAAATAAGGTTGCCGCGATGTACCCCGGCAATCAGGACAAAATCAACAAGATGGCGATTGTCTACAACGGACAGGTGCATATGGCGCATCTTGCCATTGTAGCGGGCTATTCCGTCAACGGTGTGGCAAAGCTGCATACGGAGATATTAAAGCATCAGGAATTAAAGGATTTCTACGAAATGATGCCGGAGAAATTCAACAACAAGACCAACGGCATCACCCAGAGAAGATTTCTGCTTCACGGCAACCCGCTGCTTGCAGACTGGGTGACGGAGCATATTGGTTCCGAGTGGATTACCGATTTGCCTCAGATTGCAAAGATGAAGATTTACGCCGACGACAAGAAGGCGCAGCAGGAGTTTATGAATATCAAATACCGCAACAAGGTGCGCCTCGCTCAGTATATTTTAGAGCACAACGGCGTGGAGGTAAATCCCCGTTCCATTTTCGACGTACAGGTAAAGAGACTGCATGAGTACAAGAGACAGCTCTTAAATATCCTGCACGTGATGTATCTGTACAATGAGTTGAAAGAGCATCCGGATATGGACTTTTACCCCCGCACCTTTATCTTCGGTGCGAAAGCAGCGGCAGGCTACCGCAATGCGAAGCTTACCATCAAATTAATCAATGCGGTGGCGGACGTAATTAATAACGATGCCACCATTGGCGGTAAGATGAAGGTGGTATTTATTGAAAATTATCGTGTTTCCAATGCGGAGATGATTTTTGCGGCGGCAGATGTTTCCGAGCAGATTTCGACTGCAAGCAAAGAGGCTTCCGGTACCGGTAATATGAAGTTTATGCTAAACGGCGCCCTGACTATCGGCACCATGGACGGCGCAAATGTGGAAATCGTGGAAGAAGTCGGCGAGGAGAATGCCTTTATCTTTGGTCTTTCCTCCGACGAGGTAATTCACTATGAAAATTATGGCGGTTACAATCCCATGGAAATTTTCAACAATGATCAGGATATCCGCAAGGTGCTGATGCAGTTGATTAACGGCACCTATGCCCCGGGCGATACGGAGCTGTTCAGAACCTTGTACAATTCCCTGCTCAATACCCAGAGTACTTCCAAGGCGGATACCTACTTTATTCTGAAGGATTTCAGGTCCTATGCGGAAGCACAGAAAAAGGTAGAAGCAGCGTACAGGAACGAAGCTGGCTGGGCAAGGAGCGCCATCTTAAATATGGCGAGCTCCGGCAAGTTTACCTCTGACAGAACCATTCAGGAGTATGTGGATGATATCTGGCATTTGGATAAGGTCGTGCTTTCTGAAAAAGCATTGGCAAGAAAGTAAGGAAAGGTAAGATAACCGCCCGGTTTGCACTGTGGCGGTTATCTTTATAAGGTTTTCTGCCGTGCCGCTAAGACAGCGGTATCAGAGAGGCGGCAGAAAATGTTTTTGCTGGGAGGACGGATATGTTTTCGAAAAGGAAAAAAGGAATCGCAGTGTTTTTGACGGCGTTACTGCTGCTCGCCGGCTGCGGAAAAGAGCAGGCAGCCATGGCGGGAGCCGGCGGACAGGAGCAGGCAGCCATGACAGGAGCCGCAGCCGGCGGCGAGATGAGGGGAAGCGGATTGGTAAATAAGGCAGCGGTTTCTGCTGCGCCGCTTTCTGACGGGCTGGAAAGCTCTGCCTTTTCGCTGCGGGAAGAAATGAAAGTATTGGCGACACCGGAAGTAACATTGGTGATGGTGGGCGATATCCTGATGCACATGCCGGTCAACAACAGCGGCAGGCTGGCGGATGGCAGCAGGAATTTTGACCACCTTTTTACCTATACGAAAGATATGATAGAAGCGGCTGACATTGCCATTGTGAATCAGGAGGTGATATTGGGAGGACCGGAGCTCGGCATTTCCGGCTATCCCAGATTCAACACCTACTATGAAGTAGGGGATGCACTGGTGAATGCAGGTTTTGACGTGATTCTGCATGCGACGAACCACAGCCTTGACAGGGGACGGGAGGGCATAGAAAATTGTCTTGCTTTTTGGGAAGAGCATTATCCCGATATTGCGGTTGTGGGGATTTACGACAGCAAAGAAAAACAGGATGAGATTTATGTCTGTGAGCAGGAGGGTATTAAAATAGCAATTTTGAATTATACCTACGGAACCAACGGGCTGCCTTTTCCTGCCGGTATGCCTTATGCGGTCAATCTTCTGGACAGGGAGAGAATTGCATCAGATGTGGCACGCGCGAAGGAGATAGCGGATTTTGTGGTGCTATGCCCTCACTGGGGAACGGAATATGTATTGGAGGAGAGCCAGAACCAACGGGACTGGGCGGCGTTTTTTATGGAGTGCGGCGTGGATTTGGTAATTGGTACGCATCCCCATGTAATCGAGCCGGTGGAAATGCTTTATGACGAGAATGGCAATGAGATGCTCGTGTACTATTCTCTGGGCAATTATGTCAATGCCACGGCAGGAGAGGACAGTGATATCGGGACGCGGATGCTTGGCGCAATGGCGACCGTTACCATTTCCCGCAATGCGGACGGAGAGGTATACATTAAGGAGTACGGCGCAGAGCCCTTGGTAACTTATTTTTCCGCGGACAGAAAAACCGTACTGGTCTATCCCATGGATGCGTTTACGGATGAGATGGCGGCTGACAGCTTTACAATCAAGCGGGACAAGGATTTTAGTCCGGCTTACTGTCAGGAGATTTGGGAGCAGGTATTTGGGGACTTGCAGATAGGATAAGATAGTTTTGTCATGCGGTTGCGTAAGCGGAAACTTTCCTTTATAATAAAAACGTAAAATTTGCAAAACAAACGAAGCTGCCCTATGAAGGGAGCAGGCGGCAGAACGGGAGGCTAAATATGATTCAGTTATTACAGGGCGGCGCTTATCTTGTGGGCGGTACGCAGATTATCGAGGACACACAGGAAGCGGCGCTTGCCATTGCGCATAAAACAGGAAAAAAGGTGACGAAAAAGGAGGCGGCAAAGCAGACTATTGCCTACGGTATTTTGGAGAGCCACAATACCTCCGGCAATATGGACAAGCTGAAGATTCGGTTCGACAAGCTGACAAGTCATGACATTACCTTTGTAGGCATTATCCAGACGGCAAGGGCTTCGGGGCTTACCAAATTTCCGGTGCCTTATGTACTGACGAACTGCCACAATTCCCTTTGTGCGGTGGGCGGCACCATCAATGAAGATGACCACATGTTTGGACTTACCTGTGCTAAGAAGTACGGCGGCGTCTACGTGCCGCCTCATCAGGCGGTGATTCACCAGTTTGCAAGGGAGATGCTTGCAGGCGGCGGCAGCATGATTTTGGGCTCTGATTCCCATACGCGGTACGGTGCATTGGGGACCATGGCAATGGGCGAGGGCGGACCGGAGCTGGTAAAACAGCTTTTGAATCAGACCTATGACATCAATATGCCTGAGGTGGTAGGCGTTTATCTGACGGGTGAGCCGGTAAAAGGCGTAGGACCGCAGGACGTTGCACTGGCGATTATCGGCGCAGTATTTCAAAACGGCTATGTGAAAAATAAGGTGATGGAGTTTGTAGGACCCGGGGTTGCTTCCCTGAGCGCAGACTTCCGTATTGGCATCGATGTGATGACGACGGAGACCACCTGCCTTTCTTCCATCTGGCAGACGGATGCGGCAGTGGAAGAATTTTATGAGATTCACGGCAGAAAGGCTGATTATAAGGAGCTTATGCCTGGCGAGGTATCCTATTATGACGGCATGATAATTGTGGATTTGGCAAAAATCAGGCCGATGATAGCCATGCCTTTCCATCCCAGCAACACGTATACGATTGAAGAGCTGAATGCCAATTTGTCGGATATTCTTGATGAGACGGAAAAACGGGCGCAGGTGAGTCTTGACGGCGCAGTGGCGTTTTCCTTAAAGGATAAGGTGCGCGACGGAAAGTTCTATGTGGATCAGGGGATTATTGCAGGCTGTGCAGGCGGCGGTTTTGAAAACATCTGCGCGGCGGCGGATATTTTGAAGGGCAGTTACATTGGAGCGGAGGGCTTTACCTTAAGTGTGTATCCTGCTTCCATGCCTGTATATATGGAGTTGATTCGAAACGGATGTGCCGCTTCCATTTTGGAGACGGGCGCGGTGATGAAGACTGCCTTCTGCGGTCCCTGCTTTGGCGCAGGAGATACGCCGGCGCATAATGCGTTCAGTATCCGCCATTCTACAAGGAATTTCCCCAACAGGGAAGGTTCCAAGCTGCAGAGCGGACAGATTGCTTCCGTGGCGCTTATGGATGCGCGCTCTATTGCGGCGACGGCTGCAAATAAGGGTGTGCTGACACCGGCGACGGCGTTTGACGGTGACTTTAATCGTTATCAATATCATTTTGACAGCAATATTTATGCAAACCGTGTGTTTGACTCTCATGGTGTGGCGGACCCGTCTGTGGAAATTCAGTTTGGTCCCAATATCAAGGACTGGCCTGCCATGGGCGAATTGCCGGAAAATCTGGTATTGCAGGTGGTTTCCGAAATCCACGATCCGGTAACGACCACGGACGAGCTGATTCCCTCCGGCGAGACCTCTTCCTACCGCTCCAATCCGCTTGGTCTGGCGGAATTTACCTTGAGCCGCAAGGACCCGCAGTATGTGGGGCGTGCAAAGGAGATTCAGAAGGCGGAGAAGGAAAGAACGGCTGGCGGTCATCCCTGCGGCGTTATTCCTGAGCTTAAAGATGTGATGGGTGTGATAAAGAAAACCTTTGCAGATGTAAGCCACACGAATACGGGATTTGGCTCCACGATATTTGCGGTGAAGCCCGGGGACGGCTCCGCGCGTGAGCAGGCGGCTTCCTGTCAAAAGGTATTGGGCGGCTGGGCAAATATTGCCAATGAATACGCGACCAAGAAAAACCGCTAAAACCTGAGTAACTGGGGTATGCTTCCCTTCCTGATTGAGGAAGGAGAGCTTCCGTTCTCCAATCTGGATTACCTGTTTATACCGCAAATTAAAAAAGCGGTGGAGGAGAAATGGGATGAAATCAAGGCGTATACGGTAGAAAAGGAAGAACTGAAGGAGTTTACTCTTCGTCTTGGAGAACTGACAAAGGAGGAAAGAGAAATTATTTTAAAAGGGTGCCTGATTAATTACAATAGAGTATAGCAGGTTTTCTACAAGGCGCCCGGATGGAAGGCGCCTTGTGGAAAACAGGGTAAAAATAGGAATGGTGAAGCAGCATAGGGGGAAATATGCAGGAAGTAACCGAAATTGGAAAAAAGAGAAAACGGGGCGTAGTGGAGCCTTTGTATGTGTCATACTATGATGAAATTTATCAGTATGCCTTTTCTCTGCTGGAAAATGTGCATGATGCAGAGGATGCAGTACATACGGTATTTTTGCACGTTGTGAACAGATGGCGTGATTTGTCTTCTGCGCCGAAGCAAGAAGTAAGAAATTTTCTGTATAAGGCAGTGCGCAACGCCTCATTGGATATTATGAGAAGAAGAGCGTGCTATCGGGAGATACCACTGGACTCTTTGGAAGCGCAGGAGAGGCTTGCCTGTTATATGACACGCGGAGTGCAGGAAATATTTGAAACATTAAATCAGCTTCCGCGCTGGAACAGAAATATTCTGGCGGAGGCATATGTTTTTGGATATACAAGCGGCGAGTTGGCAGAAGAGAAAGGCATGGAACAGAATGCCATAGAAAGGCGTCTGGACAGGGCGAAGGGTTCCATTCGAGGGCTTCGCCGTACAGGGATATATTGGTAAAGGTGCGCATAGCGTAGTACACAATTAGTCTCAAAATAGCTGTTTAGCCCTCTGCCAATAAGATTAGGGTGTCAAAAGCCCCAATTCCAATAGGCGGAGGGCTAAAAGGAATAGGAGAACGGAAATGAAAAGAAAAACAAAGCTTTTCTCCTGCTGCTTTCCGTGGTTTTTCTTTGCGGCTGCGGAAAAAAAGAAAAATATGATTTGCAGGTGGAATATAGCGCTCTTGTGTTTGCCGATGTGACAGGCTATTATCTGGGTCAGCAGTATTATCAGGGAGAAGAAATCCTGCTTGCAGGAACAAAAGAGGGAGAGGTGCGGCTGCTGCGGGACGGAAAGAGGGAGGAAATTTTGCTGAGAGGCATGCCGGAAAGCCTGCTTAACATAGAGACGAGATGGTGGCTGGACAATCAGGGGAATCCCTATGTGCTTTACCGTGACAAGGTGTTTTTGTTAAATCAGGAGGGAGAGGTGCGGTTAGAGGCGCAGGCGGATGGCGTGGTGACAGGTATCTGCGAGAGCGCGGCAGGGGAAATTGTGCTGAAGATAAATGCTGCGGATAAACACAGGAGCGGGCTTACGATTCTCGATACAAAAACGGGGACGATGGGGAAAATCATCTGGCTGAAGGATATTGCCTACTGCATTGCCAAAGGGTATGAGAAGGATATTCTGATTGCGGATGCAAAGGGACTTTACGATTATGGGCTGTCCGACGGGAGCAGACAGTATTATATCGAATGGCGGGGCACGGCATACGACCCGCAGAGCGGCGCGGAGGATATAAAATTTCTATCCGACAATCAAATAGAGCTTTATGCGGAAAAGGATATGGTAGTAACGCTCTCCAAAATAAATCCGGAGGAATCCGGCAAAACGGTTTTGACATACAAGACAACCTATGTTACCGGTGAGATAAAAGAACTGATTGTGCAGTTCAACAAAGAAGATCCGGATTATTACATTGTGATAGAGGAGCGGCAGACAAATGAGGATTATGATACCTTTCGGGAGAAGGTGGAAATAGAAATTGCGGCAGGACACGGACCGGATATTCTTGACGATTCTTCCGTACAGAACCCATATGCATTGATCGAAAAGGGCGCTATCGAGGAATTATCGCCTTATATAGAAGCGGCGGGAATAGACAGAACTGCTTATTTTCCGGCTGCTTTTCAGGGATTTAAGGTAGAAACAGGCGTATATGGAATCGGAATCGGTATCAGCGTTCATTCATGCTGTGCAGACAGCAGTCTTTTTTCGGGGGAAGAGACATACAGCCTTGCGCATATGATGGATATTCTGGAAGAGCAGGAAGAAGATAAAGTATTTCAGAATAAAAAAGACGCTGTTGCGCTTGTCCACGACTGGCTGAAGCCTTCCGAAGACTTATATGGGATGGTGGATTGGGAGAAGAATCTCTGTGATTTTTCAGGAGCTGATTTTTGCAGGATACTGGAATTGGCGGCAAGATATGGAGCCGGCGAAGGGAAAGGCGCGGATGGGTATCTGTTTAACAGGGTAGATATCAACAATTACGGATGGTATGCAGGTTATGATAACAGCATCAAAAACAGCGGGCGGGTAATGACAGGCTTTCCGGGAGAAGAAGCGGGAGCGCACAGTCTGGCTGTGAATACGATTGCCGTCAATGCCGCGTCGGATAAGAAAGAAGGTGCGTGGCGGTTTATCTGCTTTTTGCTGCAGGAAGAGATACAGGAAAAATTAGGAATGAACGCCGCATGCTATCAGTTTCCCACAAACCGGCAGGCATTTTGGAATGCGGGAAACTACTGGTGTGAAAACCATGTGGGCGTCCGGTTAGAGCCGGCAGAAGATCCTGAGTGGGTAATCGAAGCCGACTGGTTTACCAAAGAGCAGCTTGCAGACTTGGAAAGCCTGCTTGGGAGAGCCGTCTCTTTTCCCTATAAGACGCAGGAAATTCTTGCGATAATAGAAGAGGAAACAGCATTGTATTTTGATGGCAGCAAAAGCATGGAAGAAACCGTCGATGTGATTCAGAACCGTGTACAGCTATATCTGGATGAACAGGCAGGGCGTTAAGCCCTGCCTGCGCTTGTCAAAAACAGTACGGTAGGTCAGGCATATTTTCTGGCGACAATGTAGATGGGAATAAAAAGCCCGCCGAGGGTAATGCCAAGCGTAATATAGAGAAACACCATATTGCCGAAGAGTCCGGACAAGAACGAAGCGGCAGCCATACCAAGCAGAGGATAGCACACTAAAAGAATCAGCGCCCATAGGCGTACTGTACGGATAATATAAGGCCAGTTGCTGTTGTTGAAGGAAACGCCCGGCATGTGCATGCGCAGGGGACCCTGTGTGTAGTAAGCGATATGGTTGTCATCATAATAGGAAGGAAGCTTTTCTTTTACAAAAAGACAGAAAAGCAAGCCGAATAAAGCAGTCAAAAGCTCTACTGTCAGCAGGTGTGTAAAAAAGAATTCTGCGGAATAGTCTAAGAGGAAAAAAAGACAGATTTCAATGCAGGAGACTGTGAGGCAGCAGGCATAGGCAGCTCCCCAGCGTTTTCGGCTTCTGCTGCCCGCAGCAAGCTCGCTTTCCGACATGCTGATGGTTTTTTTGACAAGCGCTTCTGTCTGGGTAGTATTCATGGTTTCCGTGGATTGTAAGCGGCGGCATTCCAACAGTTCCGTGACGGTCACATCGAGCACGCCTGCCATAGGGACAAGCAGGGAAATATCAGGGCAGCTTTGTCCTGTTTCCCACTTGCTGACGGCCTTATCGGATATAAGCAGTTTTGCAGCAAGTTCTTTCTGGGTAAATCCTTTTTCTTTTCTAAGTTCTGCAACAAACAGGCCAAATTGTTTTTTGTCAATTTCAAACATAAAGTATTACTCCTTTCGCCATTACATTGCAATGTATGTTAGGAATATTGTAGCGGAGGAGTGCCGGTTTGACAACCGATAGACAGTAGAATCGACGCAGAAAGGGTATAAAAAGGGTATAGAAGAGCGATACGTTAAATATGTGTCCATTTTTCCAGCAGCACGGCTCCTGCGATGCCGAGGATGATACAGCTTCCGTGCGTGAAAAAGCCGAAGCCTGATACGGCAAAGCTGTCCAAGGGAAGGATGAGGATGGTGGCGGCAATGACGATGCCGATAATGGCGTGGAATGCCGCAGCGTAATGGCGTTCAAAGAGAGTGTTGACTGCTCGGGAAAGAAGAAATACCGTGAGCAGCGCGCAGATGCCTGCAGGCAGCAGTACTTTTAAGTCCAGTCTGCCGATGCCTTCTATAAAAGAAGTGTACAGACCGAGGGGCATAAGCAGAGTGGAAAAGCTCATACCCGGGACAATCACGCTGAGAGCCAGACAAAAGCCGCAGAAGAGGTATACTGCAAAACCAGGAGCGAGCTCGACGGAAAAAGAGTTTAACGCGCAGAGCAGCACGACCGTTACTGTCATGGAAATAAAAAGGGCGGCATGGGAGTTTTTGGTTTTGCCTTTGCTTTCTGCTTCCTTAAAAAGAGAGGGCAGCGTTCCGATAATCAGTCCCGCGAACAGGCAGACGGATAGGGAGGGATACTTTGTCAAAAAGAAAGACAAGAGTCGTGCAATTCCCAAAAAGCCGGCAATGATACCCAAAAAAACAGGAATCAGCTTTGGCACGTGGGTTTTAAAACAGCGAATGGGATTTGCCAAAAGCTCCATGATGGGCTTGTAGATACCGAAAATGACGCACAGCACACCGCCGGATATGCCGGGCAGGACGGCGCCCAAGCCGATGAAAGTACCTTGTATAAAGCGAAGTAAAACAGTAAAAAGGGAATTGCTGCTGCAATTTTTCTGCATATCATTCCTTCCTTTGCCGCATAATCTTTTTTGTCCGGTCAAAAGCATTCTAGCGTAAAAGCAGTATAAAACAACTTTTTCATTATAAGAAAGTATATTAAGACAGCCGGTAAGTCATGCATGGAGTTGTCTATAAAGCACGTTTCATGCCACATTTTTCATTTTTCTCTAAATTTATCCGCAGGGCAACCGATAAATATAATACAAGTGCTTGTAATACATTATGACATAAGTCGCCACGGATGGTATGCAAAGGGATAAGGACAGCCCCGCGTGTATCATTTTTGTTTTTTGTCAATCAGGGAGGGGAGACAGAGGCAAGGGACTAAGAAAGGGGCATAATTGCGAATTGATTCTAGTGTTATAGGAATGGATTCCGCCAGAAGATATTCCTCTTCATCAGTAAGAGGCAGCCGTTTTATGGTAAGGGACTACAGAAATGGAGCGGCAAACAGTTTAAATAGTACATTTGGTAATCTTTTTGATACGGGAGAAGCGCTTTCAGGCGAGGGCAATGCATCGGGAGAGACAAAGGACAGCAGCATGGCGTCGCGAGATTCCATCGAAGAGCTTCGGGAGAGAGTGGAAAGTATGCGGAGCGGAAGAGTCAGTATCCGAAACGCGGCGTCTGCCAGCTTAGACAGCTTCAGGCAGTCTACCATCCGTTCCCTCTTCAACGTGCTGTTTGGCGGAAGGCTGGGAGGCTTTTTAGGGAATACTTCCCTGTTTGCCGGTCTTAGGCAGTCTTCAGCAAACGTACTTACTTTAAGTTCTGAGCAGGTATACGAGGAGAGTGAAAGCACGTCCTTTTCCACCACCGGCGTGGTACGGACGGCGGATGGCAGGGAAATTTCCATCAATGTAGATGTTGCCATGAGCAGAAAATTTACCCAGTATTTTAAGGAGGAATTGCAGATTCCGCAGTTGGTGAATACCTGTGACCCGCTGGTGATTAATTTTGACGGGGATGTGGCAGAGCTTTCCGACCAGAAGTTTTTCTTTGATATTGATGGGGATGGCGAAAAGGATGAAGTGTCCTATCTGGGCAGCGGCAGCGGTTATCTGGCGCTTGACAAAAACGGGGACGGCACTATCAATGACGGCAACGAGCTGTTTGGACCGCAGACGGGCAACGGCTTTGACGACCTTGCAAAATATGATGCGGACGGCAACGGCTGGATAGATGAGAACGACCCTATCTGGTCACAGCTAAAAATCTGGTGCAAAAATGAAGACGGCACGGAGGCGCTTTATACATTGGCAGAAAAAGGTCTGGGCGCTATCTGCCTGCAGAATGCAGCAACGGATTTTGCATTAAACAATGCAAAAAACCAGACGAATGGTTATATTCGCAGTACCGGTATTTTCCTCTATGAGAATGGCAATGTTGGAACCGTCCAGCATTTGGACGTGGCAAAATAAAGAATAAAAAAATAGAATCGTCATAGTTTTCTGAAAACCATGCGGCGCGAAAAGCGGCGCATGGTTTTTTTCATGCTTTAAGAATAAAATGGCATTTTGGGGAAAAACTATCCGTACAAGAAAAATGTTACAGCTTTCTAATAAGTAAAAAAGGGAACAGGAAAGAAAGGACACGGATAGAAATGAACAGACAAAACAGAAATAACCGAAGCAACGGGAAGAAAGAGCGTATTGTCATGATAGCCACGTCGGTCTTTGTGCTGGCAGCACTTACCATGACGGGTTTATATGTAAAGAAAAACAGCGAAAAAAATAAAAATGACGGCTATAACATTGATTTCAGCGTACTGGAGGATAATTCACAGGACAATAATACCGTCCAGAATAAGTATGAAGAAATCGACGGGCAGACGGCAGAAGACTTTCAGCCCTTTGCACCATCTTTGGAAGACGATTTAGACTATACACCAATGGAGCCTGTTGATTCAGGCGAAGTACAAAATCCGGAAGGCGGAGAAGACGGCAAGCAGGAGGCAGACAACAAAAAGCCGGATGGTACAGGCGCTGTCACGGACAATGGCGTAAATCCTGCAACGGAAGGAGCGGATACGGCACAGGGAGAAACAGAGGGTAATGCGGAAGCGGACAACGCGGCAGTACCGGATACTGTAGAGGATGCGATGAACAGCACGGATACGGCGGCAGAGGACGCCATGGATCAGGCGGCAATCAATGCAGATGCCGGACTGCCCATTGTCAACCAGCCGGAGCCGGATTTTAAGTCGGGAGATACCCTTATCTGGCCTGTTACCGGCAATGTACTCATTCCCTACAGCATGGACAGGACAGTATTTTTCTCCACCCTGCAGCAGTATAAATACAGTCCGGCAATGGTGATTGCAGCGCTTGAGGGCGATGCTATTTCAGCAGCGGCTTCAGGGCAGGTAGTCGATGTTTTCTATAACGAAGAAATCGGAAACGCAGTTACGGTCAACATTGGAAACGGCTATAAAATTACCTATGGACAACTGAAAGATGTGGCAGTAACCAACGGCTCCTATATAGAACGCGGCAGCATTATCGGTTATGTGTCTGCGCCTACCAAGTATTATAGTGTGGAGGGAACCAATGTGTATTTTTCCCTTACATTAAATGACAAGCCCGTTGACCCTATGGGAGAGCTGCAGTAGGAGACAGAATAACATGTTTATTACAGGCGGACGCATTCTGACGATGGAAGGTCAGGAGTATGAAAACGGAACGATTCAGATAGAAAATGGAAAAATCATTGCCCTGCGGGAGGGCGCAATCGGAGATATGCCTGCAGGGAAGGAAAAGAAAGTGCTCGACGTGCAGGGGGCGTGGATCATGCCCGGACTGATAGAAGCGCATTGCCACATGGGTATTACCGAAGAAAAGAAAGGAATGGAGGGCGACGACTGCAATGAAAATGTGGAGCCCTCCACACCGCATCTGCGCGCTGTCGATGCAATCAATTCCATGGACGCTGCATTTGACGATGCGGTCAGGGCGGGGATTACGTCAGCGATGATAGGTCCCGGAAGCTCCAACGTGGTAGGCGGACAGTTTGCATTTGTAAAGACGAGAGGGAGATGCATCGACGATTTGATTGTCAAGGCGCCGGCAGCCATGAAGGTTGCATTTGGGGAAAATCCAAAGGTCAACTATGCAGGTATGGGAAAAAGTCCGGTGACGAGGATGGCGATTGCCGCTATCCTGCGGGAAGCGCTGTTTCAGGCAGGGCAGTACAAAAAGCAGAAGGAAAACGGCGGGGACGATTTTAAAGAGGATTTTCGGATGGAGCCGTGGCTTCCGGTTCTGAACGGGGAAATTCCGCTAAAGGCACATGTGCATCGGGTGGACGATATTTTTACAGCCATCAGAATTGCAAAGGAGTATGGGCTTTCTATGACGCTGGACCACTGCAGCGAGGGACACTTGGTTGCAGACAGGCTTGCAGAAGAGGGGTTTCCTGCGATTGTGGGACCGGATTTGTCCAGCAGAAGCAAAATAGAAGTACAGAATATGGCATTCAAGACAGTGGGGGTCTTAAACGCAGCGGGCGTCAAAACGGCTATCACTACCGACCATCCCGTATCTCTTATTCAGTCGCTTCCGCTTTGCGCAGGACTGGCGGTAAAAGCAGGGCTGCCTCATGAGGAAGGCTTGAAGGCAATCACCATTCATCCCGCTCAAATCTGCGGCGTGGCAGACAGGGTAGGAAGCCTTGCCGTGGGGAAAGATGCAGACATTGCCATCTTTGACGGCGATCCCATGGAAATTGCCACAAGAACACTGTATACGATTATCAATGGTGAAATTGTTTATGATGCATCGGAAGACGGCATACGAAAAGAGGCTTAGGATTTTGGCAGAGAGGAAGATCCTAAGCCTCTTTTTTGGCAGTTCTTTAATAAGACAGAATTTCGTAGCCGGTTTCCGTCACCAGAACCTGAATCTCCCATTGGGCGGAAGGCTTGCCGTCCGCCGTATATACGGACCAGCCGTCGGCTTTGTCTATGTAGATTTCACTGCCGCCCATGTTAATCATCGGCTCAATGGTAAAGACGAAGCCGGGAACCATAAGCATACCGGTGCCTTTTTCAGAAGTGTAGCTGACGAAAGGCTCCTCATGGAATGCAAGACCAACGCCGTGACCGCCTATCTCACGAACTACGCTGTATCCGTTTTTCTGCGCAAATTCGTTGATGGCGTGTCCCATATCGCCGAGGGGATGCCAAGGCTTTACCTGTGAAAGCCCGACGTTCAGGCTTTCCTTTGTGACTTCCACGAGCCGCTTCTTTTCGGGAGAAACCTCTCCGATGCAGTACATGCGCGAAGAGTCGGAAAAGTAACCGTTGTAGATGGTGGAGGCGTCCACATTGACAATATCCCCTTCGTGAAGTACCACGTCGCCGGAGGGAATACCATGGCATACCTGCTCGTTGATAGAGGTACATACGCTTTTGGGGTAGCCCTTGTAGTGCAGGGGCGCAGGAACGGCGTGGGCGGCGGTAGTCAGTTCATACACCCACTTGTCAATCTCTTCCGTGGTGATGCCCTCACGAATATGCTCTCCGATATAGTCAAGAACGGCAATATTGATTTTGGCGCTCTCTCTGATACCCGCTAACTGTGCTTCGTTCTTAATCAATTTTCTGGAGGGCACGAGAAAACCTTTCAGATGATATTCTTCGATGCGGCTGTCAAAATCACAGTGGCACTTTTTATATTTTTTGCCGCTGCCGCACCAACATTCATCATTTCTTCCTATTTTTTCCATAAGTCATGACTCCTCATTTCATTTTTACGCAGTTTTCGGTCGATATGGTATGATATACCGTGTACGCTTCGTCCTCTATCTCGTACAGGGGCTTTAACATAAAGTTCTTTGCCTGACCTCTGGTACGGTAACTATTTTGCAGCCACGGGAATGTGCTGTAGGTATGTTCCATCTGGGGAGACAAAAAATCTTGTGGCTGTGCGGCGTTTCCGGTGATACCATAGTCTGTTTCTGTCAGCCCTGCAAGTACGATGGGACCGTCCACGGCAGCGGCAAGCTCCGGCATGTCGGCAAGAGGCTCCATGACAACCCCGTCCGGCAGATACATACAGATAGTCGTTTTAGCCCACACGCCTGTCAGGTGAATATAACCGTCTGTAACCTGAAAGGATATATTTCCGCTTTGTCCGCTTACGTCTGCTTTCATCAGCTTTTCATAAGTAAAGCCGGAAAGCTTCGGCAGGGAAAGGGGCTGTCCGTCGATGGTAAGAACGGGGACATCCTGTATCCAGCAGGGAAGCCTAAAGGACAGGGTAAGCGCCGTGGGTAAATCTGTTTTAATTGTAAACTTTAAAGACCAGCGGGACATCTGGCTGTTGTCATTTTCATCAAATAATGCTTGTGTATTATAGTATTTCATGTCCGTATCCTGCGTAAAAAATACTGTGTTCTCACCATAGCGGCAATTTGCTTCGGACGGAATATACTGGCTGATGACGAGCCTGTTTGCAGGAATATCCTGATAATAGATAAGGTCGGGATACAAGGTCTGTGCCTGTACCATGGTGCCGTGGCAGCACCAGAAATCGCGGGTTTTGCTTCCCCACTTCTTTTTGCTTCCGGCAAGCATGGGCAGGAAGTAGGTGGGCATACCGGTAGAAGGGTTTTGCTGTGCCAGAAAACCATTATACAGACAGCGTTCGATATAGTCCGCATACTTGGTGTCGCCGCTCCAGTGATACAGGTAGGCGGCAGTACGCACCATATTGTAAACGGTGCAAAATTCCTGATTGCGTTCGCCAAGAAACTGTCCCTGCATATGGGGCGGCATCCAGAACTCTCCGGCATTCTGTCCGGTGGTAGCGAGCATACCGCGCTCGGTGACGGCACAATCCCAGAACAGCTCCGTGATACGCCGCCATTCTTCATCGCCTGTAACCTCGTATAGTCTGGCGGCACCATGGGATAAAGGAATACTGGCATTGGCATGACAGTTGGTGAGTGGATCCTGCCCGCTTTTCAATTTGCGAAATAAACCGGCATCCTGATAACGTCCGGCAAGTTCTTTGTAGATTTCATTCTTTGTAAGTGCATAAAGTTCCGTCCAGATTTCCAGCATACCGCCTTCTTCACCGCTGTAAACGGCATGGGGGCTGCGCTTTTTCATATCATCCGTCCATCGGATATACCAACCGGCAAGCCTGTCTAAAATTTCTAAAGCCTGTGTGCTGCCTGCATATTGGTAAGCATGGGTCAATCCCATAATCAGCTTGTGCATGGTGTACTGGGGAGACCAGATATACCGATCTGTCGTAAGCATTTCAAAATATTTTTCAGGGATGGGACCGACCCAGCCGTTTCCGTTTAATTCCTGACAGCGAGCCAGTTCTGAAATGATGTTATCCAGCTTGCATTTCAATGTTCTATCCTTGTCCGAGGAGGAAAGAGCGGCGGCAGCAGACAGCCAGTGCCCTAAAAAGTGTCCGCGAAGCTGGCATGTGGGAGCTTCCCAGCCCCAGTGCAGATGCTCGTTAGATACCTGAATACATGCTTCCAGATAAAAATTCTGCAGCAGGCAGGTGCTGTCAAGCTCCAAAAGATACTGACGGTTTAAGTCCATGCGCTCTCGAAATATGGAGGGCAGGATGGTTACCTGGGATTTGTCAAGGGAGGTCAGCATAGAATGCTCCTTGTATAATGTATTTAGGTTGTTCAAGGGATACCTATAAACCCTTAG
>ERZ778515.1063-NODE-1063-length-21013-cov-7.927951_pt1 | contig 21013 bp, 15 predicted proteins | sample MGYA00510343_ERZ778515 | MGnify/ENA primary metagenome ERZ778515 (study PRJEB29527, sample SAMN07138965) | mouse gut metagenome | material: feces | host: mouse | place: China:Nanjing | collected 2016-01-25 ...
CGACTTATACCCCAAAATTCGATGTTTTCAAATTTTTGTCATGTACTTAACACTTGATTATTAATAATGCTTTAATGAGTCAGGGAGAGGGGGCTCTCTGCAGATATAACATAAATGGGGGGAGCGTGGTTGTTGGCAGAATGTTAAATCATACTGCCCCCCGCCGGGGGGGCAGTATGCCGGCAAAGCCGTATGCCGCTGCCAGTCGATAATTCAGTGTGTACAGTCAGTTATACAGATAAAGCGGATATGAGGTGCGAGAGGTGGAGAGGAGCCGGCATGTCAAAGCTCGGCCGCTTTTAGTTTTTCCGCATTTTCGGCCACAATCAGGCGGTCGATACACTCCCCGATATCTCCATCAAGGAAAGCCTGCAGATTATAGACAGTATAGTTGATGCGATGGTCGGTCATGCGCCCCTGCGGATAATTATAGGTGCGGATTTTGGCCGAGCGGTCGCCGGTGCTTACCATAGTCTTGCGCCGGGAAGCGATGTCATCGAGATATTTCTGATGCTCCTTATCATAAATGAAAGAACGCAGACGCGATAGAGCCCGCTCCTTATTCTTTGGCTGGTCGCGGGTCTCGGTGCATTCGATAAGGATTTCCTCCACCTGTCCGGTATTTGGATTCTTCCAGTTATATCGTAGGCGCACTCCGGATTCCACCTTATTAACGTTCTGCCCTCCGGCCCCGCCGGAGCGGAACGTATCCCAGCGGATTTCACCCTCATGTATATCCACGTCAAACTCCTGAGCCTCCGGGAGCACGGCGACAGTCGCGGCCGATGTATGTACTCTGCCTTGAGTTTCGGTGGCCGGGACCCGCTGCACACGGTGGACTCCGCTCTCATACTTCATTATACCGTAGACCGAATCGCCCGAGAGAGAGAATATAATCTCCTTATATCCTCCGGCGCCCCCCTCAGAGAAAGAAGAGACAGCGACTTGCCATCCTTTTGACTCGGCGAATTTCTGATACATACGGAAGAGGTCGGCAGCAAACAGCGCGGCCTCATCCCCGCCGGTGCCCCCGCGGATTTCCACGATAGCGTTCTTCGCGTCATCCGGGTCGGCGGGTATAAGGAGCAGCTTGATTTCCTCTTCCAGCTTAGGGATGGTGTCGGTAGCGGAGTCGAGTTCCTCGCGTGCGAGCAGCCTCATTTCCTCATCAGATTCAGCCGCGAGAATCGCACGGGCCTCATTGACGGCATCGGTCAGCGCCCGATAGCGTCGTGTGGTCATGACCAGGCGCTCCAGATCGTGGTATTCCTTGGTGAGACGGACGTAGCGTTCGCGGTCGGCTATGACAGCCGGATCAGTAATAAGCGTAGCCACTTCGTCAAAACGCGCATCGATGCCATCGAGCCGGGCAAGCAGAGAATTTTCAGACATAAACAGATAATCAAGAATAAAAAAAGGGAGAGAGGATAGAGAGAGACTGCAAATATAATAAAAAAGCATCAGAAAAAGGCCATTAAATTTGGATGGTTGGCAAGAAAAGAGTAATTTTGTATCGCTAAAACGGAGAGGCAACAAAAATCTCCGTACCGAACAATATAAATCAACCGGCAAGTTTATGGCAACAAAGATCAGATTGCAGCGTCACGGCCGTAAAGGCTACGCTTACTATCCCATTGTAGTCGCCGATAGCAGGGCACCACGAGATGGTAGATTTATTGAGAGGATAGGTTCATATAATCCGAACACTAATCCTGCTACAATAAGTTTGGACTTCGACCGTGCTTTGTATTGGGTAGAAGTGGGGGCAGAACCCACCGACACAGTACGCTCCATTCTTTCGAAGGAGGGTGTAATGCTGATGAAGCACCTTCGCGGAGGCGTAAAGAAAGGTGCATTCACCGAAGAGGAGGCACAGCGTCGTTTTGATGCATGGAAGGCCGACCGCACAAAAGTGGCCGATGCCGCCAAGGCGAAGAAAGACGCAGCAGCTGCAGAGGCCGCCAAGAAGGCGTTTGAGGCAGAGGCTGAGAAGAACCGCCTGAAAGGTGAGTCAGTAGCGAAGAAGAAAGCTGAGAAGCTCGCAGCCGAAGAGGCAGCCGCCAAGGCCGCACTTGAGGCAGAGGCAGCCGAGACAGCAGCCGCCGAGTAAATACGGCAGTCTTCTTCTGACAGAAAGGTCTAAATCAGGGTCAAAAGCCGAATCCGGCTTTTGGCCCTGACCTGTAAAATGGCTTACATCCGCAGAGTGGCCGCCGGGTTCGAAAAAAAGATGGCGAAAAATTTGGTGGAGTCGAAAATAATGCGTAACTTTGCACTCGCAAAAGGGAAATAACGATGCCTTGCGTAGCGGGGATATATTTCAAAGTTGCGTTTTATAACCGAATGGTCGATTAGTGTAGCGGTTAGCACGCCACCCTCTCACGGTGGAGACTCGGGTTCGAGTCCCGGATCGACTACCATATTTATACCGATGGCCGATTAGTGTAGCGGTTAGCACGCCACCCTCTCACGGTGGAGACTCGGGTTCGAGTCCCGGATCGGCTACATAGAGCGAGGCTTCCTGATTATCAGGGAGCCTCGCTCTCTCTCTATATATATCGTCCGGAATATGATGTACCGCATGATGCCTGAAGAATTTACAGAGAAGCGAGGTGCGGCAACAATGCCGCACCCCGCCGGGATATGAAGGTCTATGAAATGTTGCTTATTTCGCAAGATGGCGTATCGGGCCGATGTTGAGCCAGGGAGTATTGTCTGTCTTTATCTTATATTGGTTCTGATAGCCATTGAAAGTGGCCTTTTCGAGCATATCCTTAGCCTTTTCAAGGTTGCCGCTCTGAGAAAAGTAGACTGCTGCCCAATAGTAATCGTCTTTAGAAGGAGAGCCGTTGAGGGCAGCCTCGATATTGGCATCGCCATCCATCTTCTTTCCGGTTTTGGTCTGGGCGAGAGCTTTATAGGTGATGGCCGGGAAAGTTGAGTCATCCTCAAGGATGATGCGGTTGAAGTCGGCGATGGCGGCACGCGTGTTTTTGATAAGTTCCTGATTTGTATATGCGCGGAGCAGAAGTGCCTCCTGATTGTCGGGCCGCATCATAATTGCTTCGTTAAGAGTCTCAGCCGCTCCATTTCCGTCCTTAAGGGCAATCTGGGCTTTTGCCTTGGCCATCATCGCATCATTTGAATTGGCATCAAGAGTCAGAGCCTTTGAGGCATCCAGCAGCGCCTTCTCCGCATTTCCGTTGGCGAGGTCGATTTCTGATTTCAAGGCATATTCAGCGGCTCCTCCCCCGAGAGTAAGCGCATTATCGATGGCCAGAAGCGCGCCGGCGAGATCGTTCTCACCGAGTTTGGCCTGCGCGAGTTTGGCGTATACACCAGGAATCTTTGCATCCTGGAAGTCCGACAGCAGTTGGGTCAGAGCTACATCAGCCTGACTGAAATTGCCGCTTTCGCATGCGATGTTGCCCTTGAGGAATAGGATTGGCAGACGGTTTTCGGCCTTGTCGGCTGCAAAATCAAGGGCAGTGGCTACTGCATTATAGTTTTTATCGGCCAACGATATGAGCGACTCAAGAGGGCGTTGTGAATCCTTGGCCATAGTGAACCCAAGCAGATAATTAGTGGCTGCATTCTCAGGCTGCTCCATATCCATGTATAGGTCGCCAAGGCGGCAGTAAGTGAGATAATTGGCTACATCGGCATTTTCAGCCTCCTTCATCAGGTCTTCAGCTTCGGCAAAATTCTTCTGGGCAATACATGCCTTGGCCATGCCGAAGTATGCTTCCTGGCTTCTTGGCTTCATGGTCTGCATGCTCGAGAACACCTTATATGCCTCTTCCGGACGGTTGAGGTAAAGGAGGATATTGCCTTTCTTATATGTATAGGCGTAATTTGAGGGAGATAGTTGCAGGGCCTCATCGATTGATTTGAGAGCGAGGTCATAATTCTTCATCTCAATAGCCACATCTGCCATCAGCGAGAGTGCGCTTTCGCGGAGAGCCTTTTCTTTGGCAGGGGTATATTCGAGAGCCTTTACGAGGTCGGAGTGAGCGTCATCATATCGAGAGAGGGAATAGTACTGTGCCGCGCGTTCGTAGAGAGTCTGATAATCCTTGGGGTTCTCTTTGAGGAGTTCGGTATAGCCATTCATCATGGCCTTCGTGATAGGATTGATCTGCTGGGCTGAGCACATGAAAGATGCGCACAAGGCCAGACAGCACAGAGGTTTCAAGATTTTCATATAGTTATAGTGTTAAATTTCGAACTATGTTGCAGTCGTTGTGCGGGAGTGTCGTCATTTCCCCATAGCGGGGATATAGATATGATATCAGAGACATCCGGTCAACGTCAACGCAATTTTAACAATCGTGGGGTATCGATGGTTCACATCTTCCTTGCATGGCGGATTCCGCTGCAGGACCGGATGCGAGGGATGATACGATATGCAGAGTGTCGAGTGCCACGATGGCGGCGGTCTCTGTGCGTAGTCTGCTCTGACCGAAGGTTGCAGGTATGAATCCGGCAGCGACAGCCATATCAACCTCTTCAGGAGAGAAGTCACCTTCAGGTCCGATAAGCAGGGTCGCGTCGGCCGCGGGTTTGTATTCCCTGGCCAGCAAAAGCCGTGGATATGCGGCATCGCAGTATCCCATGAACTTCTGTCCGTGATCTTGCATTTTCAGGAACTGCTGTATCGGAGTGAGCGGGTCGATTATCGGCAGAGTAGTCTTCAGACTCTGTTTCATGGCCGCGACGGCTATTTTATGTAGTCTCTCGGTCTTCAGCACCTTGCGTTCGGAATGAGCGCATAGCACCGGAGTGATGCGGTCGACACCGATTTCAACAGCCTTTTCCACCATCCATTCCATTCTGTCCATATTCTTGGTGGGGGCCACGGCGAGCCATAAACTGCATCCCCAATGAGGCTTGATCAGCGACGACGAAATAATGTCGATTGCCGTGGCGCGCGGGTCGTCGGATATTATCCGGCATTCAAACCGGTGACCCCGCCCGTTGATTACCGTAATCATATCGCCGGGATGGTGGCGTAAGACTCTGATACAATGCAAGGAATCCTCCGGAGGGAGGATTCCTGTGGATTCGATATCGGGAGCAAAAAACTGTATCATCAGCGTGTGTCGGTCTAAACGAAGGGATTTCAGGAATTTACAAAGCCATCGCCGCCATTGGCGGAGTCGGCGGCCTGCGATGTGGAGATGCTTGTTCTGGCCGATGCAGGCGTCCGGAAAATAAGGAGGAATAAAATCATCACTACGGCGGCATATCCTGCGAAGATCAGCCATGTGGTATGCCAGTCGCCTACCATATATTCACCCTCATAATGGCAGAAATGATTGACCAGTGCTCCGGCGCCAAGCATTCCTATTGTGGCCCCGATGCCATTAGTCATCAGCATGAACAGCCCCTGGGCGGATGCCTGCATTTTCGGGTCGGTCTCCTGCTCGACGTAAAGAGCTCCGCTGACATTGAAGAAGTCGAACGCCACACCGTAGACAATCATCGAAATAATGAAGAGCAGCACGCCTGGCATCACGGGAGTGCCGATGCCGAAGAATCCGAATCGCAGCACCCAGGCACCCATAGCAGTAAGCATTACGTTCTTTATGCCGAACTTGCGGAGGCAGAACGGGATTAACAGAATGCAGCAGGCTTCTGAGATTTGGCTGAGAGAGGTAAGGAGAGTGGCATTGTTGGCAGCGAAAGAATCAATATATTCAGGCATTGCCTTGAAGGAAGTGATGAATGGCGTGGCATACCCGTTGGTGATCTGCAGCGAGACTCCGAGCAGCATGGAGAAGATAAAGAAAATCGCCATTCTCGGAGTCTTGAACAGTCGGAAGGCATCAAGACCGAACGATTCAGCCAAAGATGGCCTTTTGCCAGGAGCATACTTCACGAGCGGGCAGGAGGGGAGGAAGAAACAGTAGACAGCGAGACACAGTCCGATGATGGCGCATAATGCAAGCTGATTGACCGTATACTGGAATCGCGGGTCGAATTGAGAAGCGTCTCCGAGCGGATTGGATAGCATGTATCCCCAGTGTCCGTCATAGATATAGAAACCGTTGACAAACCACATCGCCGCGATAAAACCGACCGTGCCCAGAACCCGAATAGGGGGGAAGTCGCTCACGGTATCCATCCCATGGCGTCTGAGAGTAGAGAATGCCACCGTATTAGCCAATGCTATCGTTGGCATGAAGAAGGCTACAGAGATGGTGTAGAGAGTGAATATGGTGCCGAACTCAATGTTGCCGGGGTGAGTATAGCCGTAATGCCATGCCAGACCCATGAACAGAGCTGCCGCGAGATGGCAAAGCCCGAGGAGCCGCTGGGGTTGAATAAACTTGTCGGCCAGGATTCCCATAATAGCGGGCATGAAAATCGATACTACCCCCTGCACGGCGTAGAAGAGGGATATTTCACCTCCCAGACCGTTGGATCCGAGATAGTTGCCGATACAAGTGAGATATGTGCCCCAGATGGCGAACTCGAGGAAGTTCATTACTGCGAGCTTGGATTTGACAGAAGTTCTCTGATTCATGGTGAGATAGGGGTATTGAGATGGCAAATTTAATCAATTCCCATTTAATCTGCAAATCCATGTAGCGGAAAAGGGGGAATTGCACTCCCGAAAGTTTCTAATAAGAATTGCAACGGTGGCCGCACGCCGCCGCCGCCACATGCAGACCATGTGCTTTGCGAAAGCACGTGCCCATAGGTTTGAATTATGTGCGCATGTATGTCTGACGGCCGGGAGAGGCATGGAAGTGCTGGCGCCCGGACGGCGGAAAGGAAGAGAGCCGGGGCTGGCGGAGTGTTAAAAGCGGAGTGTTAAAAAACAAACGAGAGCAAGGTCAAAACCTTGCTCTCGTAAGTAGCGGGATCGAGAATTGAACTCGAGACCTCCGGGTTATGAATCCGACGCTCTAACCAACTGAGCTATCCCGCCGATTGTATCAACCTAAAAACGTGCATCTGCTTTCGCTTTTGCGAGTGCAAAGTTAGTAACTTTTTTTTGTTCCACCAAATTTTTCGCGAAAAAAAGCGAAAAAATTCGTAAATTTGCAGTGTCAACAGGGCAGCCGGGTAATTCGGACTGTCGGTAACAGGTGATTCAATATGCTGATTAATAGAAATATAAGTATAAGATTTGCAATGCGCGGACTGTTGTGGCCGACAATGTCGGTTTTGGCGATATTGCTCAGTTCGTGTTTTACCGGAATAGAGGGGACCAAGAAAATCACCCTTTCGCGTCAGGACCGCAGACAGACTGCCCCGACTGCCGAAGAGCTGTATCTTGCCGATGTGAAGCCTTCATCGTTGGCCGAATGGGAGCCTGGAAAGGAATTCTATGTGGCCGACAGTCGTGCGTCGGTCATGATTGATGCCGTGGAGGTAGCCTCGTCGGAGGAAGAAGGGCTGAAGCGTGGCGATATTCTGCGTTTCGTGGAATCGCGCGACATGCGAATGCCTGATGGGAGCACACGTGTTGTAATCATGTTCCGTCGCGGTCATGATGATGTGTATCGTTACGTGGCGGAAGATGCCACCGCAGATAAAGGGGATGTGATGAGCGATGCCATCCCCGGGCTGATAGATCCCGTTATGGTAAAAGCCGTGGACGCCCTGCTGTCCGGCCGTGAATTATGGACACTCTCGACCTTATGGCTCGACGATGCCGACAATCGCCAGACGGGACTGAAATATGATCGTGTAAAAGTGACCGGAGTGACTCCCGGGAGCATGGTTTTTCCGGTCAGAGTCTCATTTGAGGATTATTCCGGACGCCGGGGGAGTTATCTGATGAACTATGGTAATTCAGGTATTGAATCCCGAGGCTTTGCCAATCTGTTTGCACTTGCCGACCCGCGAGAGTCGCATCCCGGCATAAGCGATGACGTATGGGAACTGATATGTAAAGAAAAAGTGCGTGCCGGAATGACAAAGGAAGAATGCCGTCTCGCAAAGGGGAATCCGACGGACGTGCACACCGGGCATGACTATTCAAAAAGTATGCTCCTATGGATATATCCGGATGCCACGACTCTCTACTTCGAGGACGACGTGCTGGTAAGGGTGAAATCATATGCCAACTGATAAGCAAGTAGCGGCAAAGATGTATACTTGCTTAATAATCAGAATAAAAACATGTATGGAACTGATAAAAAAAGATATTGATATAACGGGCTACACCACCTTCGGGATACCTGTCAAAGCCCGCCTCTTCGCCGAATACAAATCGGCCGCTGAACTGATAAAGATCTGCCGCACGGCCGACTATCTCGAAAATCCGGTGTTGCATATCGGCGGAGGCTCGAATCTTCTGTTCGGGCGTGATTTCGACGGACTTGTGCTGCATTCAGGCGTAAAGGGGATTACGGAATACCATAAGGACGACGATACGGTCTACGTGATATCCGGAGCCGGAGAAAAATGGACTGATCTCGTGGATTATTGCGTGGAGCATGACATAGAGGGGCTTGAGAATCTGGCCGGAATTCCGGGAGAGGTCGGCGCCTCTCCGGTGCAGAACGTAGGGGCCTACGGAGTGGAGGCCGGCGACAGGATATGGAAAGTGGAATGTCTTGACCGCACGACACTGGAGGTGGTGACGATATCCGGCAGTGACTGCGGGTTTGCCTACAGAGACTCGAACTTCAAACATGAATGGAAAGACCGCTACTTCGTGTTGCGGGTAAGTTTCCGTCTGCGTCCCGGTCGCAGAGCCCGCAATCTTGAATATGCCGCGTTGCGTAAGCTTGAGAATGAACTGGGGCATGCTCCATCGATATCTGAAGTGCGTGATGCTGTGCTGCGTCTGCGCGATTCAAAACTGCCCGATCCATCGGTCGTGGGCAGTGCCGGCAGCTTTTTTGTAAATCCGGTGATACGCAAGGCTTATTACGAATGGGAATGTCTGAACTTTAATAAATCCGTGCCGTGCATACCTCACAGAGTGGCAGAAGAGCCGCAGGAGAGTGATTTCAGTGATCATGCTGTCTATGAGAAGTGTCTTCAGGAATATAGGGCTTACCGCGATGCGTCGCAGGTTAAAGTGCCTGCCGGGTGGCTCATAGAGCATGCCGGACTTAAGGGGGTGAGCATCGGTGGCGCCTATGTATATCCAGACAACTGTCTGGTGATAGCCAACGACGGCACTGCTACGGCGGCCGATGTGGCAGATCTTGCCCGACTGATAGAAGACAGAGTATTGGAAGCGTTTCATATCGCGCTAAAGCCGGAGGTGAATTTCATAGATACGGCTGTAAAAGTGACAGTGCTTGGTTCGGGCACATCGAAAGGGGTGCCCGAACTGTTGTGCAACTGTAGTGTGTGCCGCTCCGAGGATCCTCACGACAAGCGCTTGCGCGCGTCGGTGCTTGTGGAGACGATGGGAGTGCGTCTGCTTATCGACCCATCGCCAGACTTCCGTCAGCAGGCGATGGTGCATGGCATAGGGCGTATCGACGCCGTGCTGATTACGCATGAGCATTACGACCATGTGGGGGGGATTGATGATTTGCGTCCGTATTGTTTCTGGGGAGCGCTCGACATCTATTGCCGCGAAGACGTCAACGAGAAACTTCACAGTCGTCTGGATTACTGCTTCCGGAGTACCCTTTACCCCGGTGTCCCCGTTTTCAGGATGCATAGTGTGGCCAATGAGCCGTTTTTCGTGAAGGGAGTGCGGATTGAGCCTATAGAGGTGCTTCACGGGAGTCTCCCGATATATGGCTACCGTATAGGGAAATTCGCATACGTCACCGATGCCAAGTATATAGATGCTGCTGAAAGAGAGAAGCTGCATGGAGTGGATACGCTTATAGTCAACGGTCTGCGCTGGCGCGATCACTTTGCCCATTTCACCGTTGCGGAGGCCCTGCGGCTGATAGAGGAGGTGGGTCCGCGGCGAGCTTATCTCACACATTTATGCCATGAAGTGGGACATCATGACAGCTTTGCCTCCCGTCTGCCCAAAGGCGTCTGGCCTGCCTACGACGGCTTGCATCTGACGGTGGAGTGAACGATTGCCAGGCGATCTGTCGGGGTGCGATATCCGGCAGACATGGCCGTAATAAGAGATGATAAGAAAAGATAAGCCGCCCGCGATATCCATCGTGGGCGGCTTGATGCTATGTCCTGTCCGAAAAATTAAGGAAAGCAGAAATTGTCGGTAAAATCCAAACTATATGGTTATTGTTGTTCTCTGAGGAGTATCGGATGCACTTCCGGCATATGGCGGCATTGGCAAGAGAGACGTCCAGGGACTACACAGCCGAAGATGCATTTCGTAGGGGGGCAGGCTTATTTTAATTTCAGCGACTGCCCGACCTTGATTGGCGCCGAAGCCGAGAGGTTGTTGAGTTTTCTCAGGGTGGTGGTGGATATTCCGTAAGACTTTGCGATAGAAGAGAGCGTATCGCCCTTCTTTACAGTGTAGACACTCTTGGCTTCGCCTACGGCATAAGGATTGGAGGTCTTTTCGTTCTTTGAAGGAGCGAAATTTCTGGGCTGCGTATAAGTCTGCTTCGAAAAAGTATAGGTGTCGGTGTGTGTGGTATGATTGGCGAAATCAAATATGGCCGACGGGTTGATAGCGTATCCCATATACCTGGTTTCGAAGTGGAGGTGAGGTCCGGTGCTTCGTCCGGTGCTTCCGCCGAGACCGATAGGATCGCCGGCCTTTACCACCTGGTCAGGCTTCACGAGATGCTTGTTGAGGTGTCCGTATACCGTTTCGAGGCCGTTGGGGTGGCGTATGATAACGTAATTGCCGTATCCGCGTGCCTCATAATTAGTGAGACGTACTTTGCCATCGAAAGCGGCGCGGATTGTGTCGTTCATCTTGATGCCTATGTCGATACCTTTGTGCATTCGTCCGAATCTGGCACGGTATCCGTAATTGGAGGTGATGCGTCCGAAGTGAGGGATGACGTAGTTAGTGACATCTATAACCGCGCTGTTGGGGACGGAGGCCGCATTGAAAGGATTGACACTTTTTGAGTTCCATCCTTCGGTATAGATATCGATTTCAGGCTCCGGCTCATCAATGAGGTCGATGAATGCCGACTGGTCGATAAGCCTGATTTGCTCCTTTGCAGAGGCGTTGGATGCGAGCAGCTGCTTGTGGGCGTTGGCGTGGGCGTTTGACTTGGTCTGGGCTATAGCGGTGGAGCCGAAAGTCATGAATGCGGCGGCCGCGATGCCAAGTATGAGTTTTACCGATTTCATTCTTGTCTGAAAGTTTTGGTCAGTTATCTTTAAGTATCCGATCAAGAGAGGAAGAAAGAAGTGGGCGCCCTATGAAAGCCGAAGTCGTACGCGGCCGAAGGGTTGGCGGATGTCCTTATCTTGGTTTCTCAACTTTTACGTCAGCTTGAAGTCACTGTGATTGACTTGTTGGATTTAAGATTCGTTAGCATTTACTTCCGAATCACATTCAAAACTACAATTAAATACGGTGATACACAACCATTTTGCATTATTTTTTGTTAAAGGTAAATACGTATATTCGTGAAAAGTATTTAGAAAGAGCTGATAATCAACAAATTGTCAAATAGATATGTTGTACAGCAGCTTTTTTTACTTGTGCACATTGCATATACCAATGTGCACAAATTGCGAAAAATGAATGTGAATTTTTGTTAATCGAATACTATGTGTGCGAAAATGAGGAAATTACAGAGATGGCTTGCTGAGGAGTCGGCTTCTTCAGATAAAATGAATAATGTAGAGAAGAAGCCGCAATAAGGAAGTGTTCAAATTAAACCGATAGCAATTGAAAGGGAATTTCTTATACAATCGGTAGTTCCTTTTTTTGCCCCTTCCGACCTGTCATTCAGTCGAATATGCTTATATGCCACTTCACATCGCATCGAAATCTACTAACAAACAGTCCCGCATACTGTATAAATTAAATTTGAACACTTACTTATATTAAAAACTGTATAATGACAACATCCGGTGCATGCGAAAGGAAGTTACCTTCGTCTCGCAGCTTTTGGTCGGCTTGGGCCTTTTGGTTCAGTCGCATAGTCCGTTATGCGACTGAACCTGCAAGGCCAAATCTGATCAAAATCTGCGACCCCTGCGTTTACATTTTTTGTTGGAAGCGGTCTTAAAAGAATTACATTTATATAAAAAAGACATTCACCCCTGAATCGATGTCGATTCAGGGGTGAATTAATATCAGATTATGTAAAAGATCTATTTCTGGCTTAACCGAGGGGACGGAGTTTGACAGTGAAGTGGCGCATGAGCGGAGCTTCCCAAACGATTTCAACGCCGCGAGTGATTTCATGGCGACGGTCGAATACATTCTTCAGAGCCGCAGCGATTACCTTCATGTGATTGTCAGTATATACCCGTCGAGCGATTGCAAGGCGAAGCAGGTCGAGGCCACCGAATCGGTTCTGACGAGTGACCGGGTCGCGGTCGGCCAGGATATATCCGATTTCGCATCCGCGGACACCAGCCTCACGATAGAGTTCGATGGTGAGAGTCTGTGCGGGGAATTCCTCTTTAGGAACGTTGGTCAGAATCTTTGATGCGTCAACGAAGATGGCGTGTCCGCCAGCGGGGCGCTGGTAGGGGATGCCGTATTCGTCGAGGAGCGAAGCCAGATACTGAACTTGCTTGATGCGCGTGTCGAGGTTGTCGAATTCAGTATTCTCATCCAGACCGATAGCAAGAGCCGCCATGTCGCGTCCGTTCATGCCGCCGTATGTGAGATATCCTTCGAATGGGATGCAGAAATTCTTGGCAGCCTCATACCAGTCCTGATGGCGAGTGGCGATAAATCCGCCCATATTGACGATACCGTCCTTTTTGGCCGACATGGTCATGCCGTCGGCCAAAGCGAACATTTCGCGAGTGATTTCCTTGATTGACTTGTCGGCATATCCCTCCTCGCGGGTTTTGATGAAGTAAGCGTTCTCGGCGAAACGGGCAGAGTCAAAAATCACGCGTTTGCCATACTTGTCGGCCACACGGCGCACATCGCGCAGATTCTGCATCGAAACGGGCTGACCGCCGGCGGTATTGTTGGTGATAGTGACGATTATGAACGGCACCTTGTCGGCATTCTCTTCGAGAGCCTTTTCAAGCTTGTTGATGTCGACGTTGCCTTTGAAGGGCACCTCGAGCTGAGTGTCTTTGGCCTCATCGACAGTGCAGTCGAGGGCTACGGCCTTGCGGCTTTCAATATGACCTTTAGTAGTGTCGAAATGGGAGTTGCCGGGGCATACATCGGCTGCTTTGACGAGAGCAGAGAAGAGCACGTTTTCTGCTGCGCGTCCCTGATGAGTGGGGATCACGTACTCAAAGCCGGTGAGGCGGGTAATCACATCGCGGAGCTCGAAGAATGAGCGAGAACCGGCGTATGACTCATCGCCCATCATGAGGGCAGCCCACTGGCGGTCGCTCATAGCGCCTGTTCCGGAGTCGGTGAGACAGTCGATATAGACCTGATCGGCTGCGAGCTGGAAAACATTGTAGTTCGCTTCCTTAAGCCACTGTTCGCGTTCTTCACGGGTGGATTTGCGGATAGGTTCCACCATTTTGATTTTCCAGGATTCTGCAAAGGGGAGTTCCATGTGTAAGTATAGTTTAAATGTAATCAGTTTATGTTTTTCCGGTAGTAGCGGGGGTGATGGCCTTGAATGATGTCGCGGGGGCAGGCCACCCTGGCCTCCATACTATAAGATGTCGCAAAGATAGCGAAAGTAATCCGAATATGCAAAATTTATAATAAAAATATATAGAGGTGTGGTGCCGGATGATACTAAAAAATCCCCGGCCATACGAATAAGGCCGGGGCATATGGCTGGTAATCAGATGTATGGTCAGTCTAAAGGGGTGACGCTATAGCCTGCATTCCTCAGGAGGCTTATCAGCCCGTCGGGGCCGGCAAGATGAAGAGCTCCCACCACAATCAGAGCCGGCTGAGCGTCCATTATCCCCGGAATGCGCTCCATCCATTTATGATTGCGCAGACCGAGCATGGCCTGCATGAAAGCCGGGTCGGTTTGTTCCTGGTCGGAAAGGCTCATCATCTTCTCCAGGTCCTGCTCGAGATAAGCCTGGTTTAGCTGCGTGGCCATGTCTTCCACTTTTGAAGTGTCGTCGAGCGTCTCGCGAAGAGCCTCGAGCTGCTGGGTTATAGGGGTGAATTCATAAAGTAGGGCCGCCTGTTCCTCCGGCGTCTCAAGAGCCACGACATCTTTGCCGGCAGCCGAGTATATTTTCTGGAATTTTGTGTCGAGCTGTTCAGCCGGATTGAATCCGGGCATGGACTTCTGTATAAGCGTCAGACTCACCATCGTAGTGACCACTATGGGGCGCATCCCGTCGAGCATCGTCAGATCGAGACCCGGCATAGGCGACAAAGGTTTGAACTTTTCATTCAGCTTATTGAATTCCTCCGGCGAAAGGAGTCGTGAAAGAGTGCTGTCGGCAGGAGCCTGCATGTATGGTGCCATCCGGAACTGCATCTGCATCGGGTCAGTGGTCATGTCGATTTCACCCACCACGGTCTGAGTCTGTCGCATTGCCTCCTGAAGCGACTTGAAACGGTCGGTGAAATCGGCAGGAGCCAGATGATGAGTGCCGAACAGATAAGAAGGCTTCTCAAGGCCATTGCCCTCGACCTTATAGAAGATCTGAGCTGATGCCGGAATCAAAGTCGCCAGCATCAAGGTGAGGAGGAGGTGACGGATACTGTAATGTCGCATATTTTAAATTAATTAAGTGTCAGGAACTGTGCGGGAAGGTCAAGCCGTCGGGCCGCATGCCATAATAAGTAAGAGCGTTCAAATTTGACCGATAGCAATTGAAAGGGAATCTTTTATACAATATGCGGCTTCTTTTTTTTTGCCGCTTCCGGCTTGTCGCTGAGTCGAATATGTTGATATTCTCCTTCACTCCCCACCGGAATCGACTGACAGACAGCCCGCATATTGTATCAATTAAATTTGAACACATACTTATCAGTCGCATATAGAGATAAAAAATTTCATCTCCCGGCAGAAAAACAGCCTGCGGATAAAATAATGTCCGGTTTCTGTCGGCAAAATTACGAAAATTATCCTTGCCTGAGGGATGATATGAGGAAAAATTTGTAAATTTGCATTTATGGATAACAGGACACTGATTGACAACATATCCGGACAGACCGGGATAGGGCGTGACAAAGTGCAGGATATGCTTGCATGTTTCTATGGTATCGCTGCAGAATGCTGTGTTGCAATGGATACGATTGTCATACCCGGATTCGGCCAGTTCGAACCGAAGAAACGCAAAGAGCGCCTTGCCGTGCATCCTTCGACGGGACGGCGTTTGCTTGTGCCTCCGAAACTGGTGATGGGATTCCGCCCGTCGGCATTAATGAAATCCACAATATCCGGTCAGGAACAGTCCTGATTTCCGCCCCTCGGATGCATGCCGCAGCCCTTTCATCATCCGTCAGGCTCATAGTATTGAAACCGAAAATGGACAACAAGATAACACTAACAGTATTGGCTCAGATGCTCTCAGACCGCACCGGAAACAGCCGAAAGGAATGTGAGGAACTGCTCAGAAGTTTCTTTCGAACTATATCGGCAAGCCTTTCGGCGGGTGAGCCTGTGAAGATACGCGGCTTCGGCACATTTAAGATAACGGCCGTAGATGCGAGAATGAGCGTGGATGTCTCTTCTGGAGAGGATTATGAAATACCGGCCCACAACCGTATTGTATTCATACCGGCCAAAGAACTTGCCGGAATGGTCAATGCCCCGTTCAGCATGTTTGAGACAATCGAACTGTCGGATGAAGTTGCGGATGATGAACTGATGAGTGTCGGTGCGGATGAAGTGCCGGCGGAAAGAGATGAATCGGATGCGCGGCGGCAGTGTCATGCGGCAACTGACGCAGACGGCTCATGCGTCAGGCCGGGTGAGGGGCATCCGATACAGTCGGCGGCAGAAGAACATGAGAAAGTAGCCGATTCGCGAGAATCCGAAGAATTGGCCGAAATAGAGGCCGACACGGAAGTGGAAGCGGCAGAATACGTTAAGCATACAGCTCCGTCAGAGCCGGAGGCTTCAGAGCCATCTGAAGAAATTGGCGTGTCGGCCGCGCTGTCGGCGTTTGTCGCCGACAGCGCAGCCGACAGCCAGAGTCATGTAGCCGAACAGCGGCGGAAGTTTCATTACGGATTCATATGGGGGATGGCGGTAGCGGTGGCAGTCGTAGTGGTCGGGTGTGTGGTCTTATACTTCCTTAATGATGACTTCGGCGCTATGATGGGGCGCAATATTGCCACAGAGTCGGCCCCGCGCGCATCACAGCAGGCCGAAGTGCCGGGAACTGTATCATCCGGAGCGGAAGCCGGGATAGTTGCCGCCGCCGATATGGCAGTCGCCGAGAGTGATGCCGATGGAATTATGGAGGACGAGGTGTCTGAAAAAGATGAGGCATCGATGGGAAATGCAGTGCCTACACATCCGTCGGACCAGCTGGTATACGACACAGTCACCCCCACATCGGGTCTGGGCTACATGGCCCGCAAGCACTACGCCAACTATCATTTCTGGTCATATATATATAAGGAGAATGAAAATATACTCGGGCATCCGGATCACATACGTACCGGCACACGTGTGGTGATACCACCGTTGTCGAAATATGGTGTGAATCCCAAGGATGCCTCAGATGAGGCGAAGGCCAGGCGACTTGGGGCCGAAATCTACGCCCGTTATAAAGGGAAGAAATAAGCAAGTCGGATATCGATGCTTTTAGAGTTCCCGCAGATGGGCTTAGACCGCTTCCCGAACACAGTTCAGAAACGAGCTTATTTGTCAGGAGATTCCGGTGTCGAACCATCGTTGCCGGACGCTGCTGCCGTGTCCCCCGTATTCTGACCGGCAGAGGCTGAAGCAGGAGACGCCGTGCACATTGTCGGATTGTCAGGAGTGCCGCCGTGCTGAAGGAAAGGATAAGGAAGTCCGAAATATAGATTCGGATCACGTCCGGACTCAAGCACACCGTTGAGCACAGTGTCTCGCCCGGATGCATTCTCATAAGTATATAGATGGAATCGTCCCATCATAATGGCCAGATGCTCGAAGATAGTCGACTGGATAGCCTCGTAAGGAAGCCAGGAAGAAGTATTGGTGAAGCAATAGACCTGCAAAGGGAGTCCGGATGCAGTCTGGGCCAGAGTCGAAATGAAGCAAGTGTCGGCCTGAGCGTGACTGATGTGAGGGGAAGCGTCAAGATACAGCTTCATATAAGCGCGGAAGATGCCGAGATTCGTCTCGATACTGCCGTCGGCCAATCCGTCGGGATTATTCACATCCTGCACCTTGCCGGCACTCCGCTGCTCGATTTTCTTCTCAATCCACTCCTTGAGCAAAGGGATGCGGGCGTAAGCGGCGAGCATGTCATCGTCGGCGGGTAATATTGAATCACAGTCGATCATGTAGCATCGGCAGATACGTCGGGTGTCGGACTGCTGCATGGGTCTGTAATTTGTAAACGAGCCGGAGATCAGACTATACGGAGGGAGAGTCGTGATTGTCTTGTCGAAATTCTGCACAGTCACAGAAGTAAGCGTCACCTCGATTACATTGCCATTCGCATCCGTTCCTGGCACCTTGATCCAGTCGCCGACATGGAGAGTGTCGTTTTCCGAAAGCTGCACACCGGCCACCACCCCCAGGATACTGTCCTTAAACACCAGCATCAGCACAGCCGCAAATGCGCCCAGGCCGGTCAGCAGACTGCCAGGCGACTTGTCGACCAGAATACCGATGACGATAATGGCGCAAAGAATCCAGATGATGCCCTTGATGAGTTGCACGAGGCCGCGCAGAGGGAGTTTCCGCTTGTTTTCCCGGGCATCCACATGACTCCACACCACCATGGCGAGTGTATTAAGAGCCACCGCTACCACATAACAGATATAAATCCAGGTGAGTCGCGTAAGCCAGGATGCCAGCGAAGCCTGCGAAGAGAGAGTGAACTGTATAAAGATCAGAAAAACCACCGGCGGCACGAGGCGGCACGCCTTTGAAAAGAAATGGGAATCGCGCAGACGTATGTACAGGTCATATTTCACTACACGCGAAAGGTGGTCGACAATATATAGAATTATCCACTTCACAACCTGTCCGATACCGAAGGCGATCAGAAACACAAGGATGGCATAAAGCGATATGAAAAGAAACTTATTGTTCTCAATCCCTACCAGACCGAGAAGCCAGTTGACACCATGCATAATCCATCTGGCCACCGTATAATAAGATTCTTCAGTGGCTCCGTGCAGTTCGACGATAGGCACATGATGATTCTCGGCCACGGCGGCAGTCTTCAGAGACTGTAGCGAGAGTAATAAGGCGGGAATGGTCATAAATTAAGAATGTTTAGAGGGATAAATAGTGAAAGACAAACATTTAAGTTAATGTTCAAATTAGATTTATACAATATGCGGGATTGTTGCTTAGACGGTTGCGGTGCGGAGTGAAAGAGAATATGAGCATATTCGACAGCGCGACAATCAAGAGCGGCAAGAAAAAGAAACCGCAGATTGTAAAAAAGATTTCCCTTCATTTACTATCGGTTAAATTAGCGCACTTGCTTAAATCGGGCGCTTGCATAACCCGGCAGCTAATATTATAGAAGAGCGGCATCGCGGATCTGCGTAAGTGAAGCGATATCAGCGCAGAGACGGTGGCGGAGTCTTACAGATACTACAATGCAGAAGAGATAATGGTTCAAATTCCGAAGTGTGACGGAACGGATAAAAAAGCCGAGGCATGAAAGATATTTACAGAAAAATTTGGTGGAGTCGGAAAAAAGTATTAACTTTGCAGTGCAAAAGAGTTCAAGAGGCTTGGATGCAAAAATAAATGGTTCCATGTCCGAGTGGTTAGGTACCGGTCTGCAAAACCGTTTACACCAGTTCGAATCTGGTTGGAACCTCAAAAAAGTCAGCAATCCTATTGATTGCTGACTTTTTTATTATATCCGGATAACCACTAATTGCGGGAAAATTATTAACTTTGCAGCCTAAAAGCAAAGCAGGTCAGGCACAGATAGACTCCCGATTGCGGGAAAGAGCCGGACCGACAAGAGGTATAAAACATTTTTACAGAATAATGAAAAAAAGTGCACTTCAAAGAGTGAGGGCTGAATATCAGCCCAAATTGCCCAAAGCTCTGCAGGGTCCGGTGAAAATCAAGGTAGGCGACGCTACAGAATCAGTGGCTGACCAGAAAGAAATCAAAGCTCTCTTCCCCAACACATACGGCATGCCCGTAGTGGAGTTTGAGAGCAACGAGACCCCGGAGCGCGTAGAGGAACCCTTCAACGTAGGCATTATTCTCTCAGGCGGTCAGGCCCCCGGCGGCCACAATGTAGTGAGCGGTATCTTTGACGGTATCAAGAGTCTCAACAAGGAATGCCGCCTGTATGGCTTCCTCATGGGTCCTTCCGGCTTCATCAACCACCAATATATGGAGCTGACAGCCGGCTACATAGCCGAGTACCGCAACACAGGCGGTTTCGACATAATCGGCTCAGGACGTACGAAGCTTGAGACTCCCGACCAGTTTGACGCCGGACTTAAGATACTCAAGGAGCTCAACATCAAAGCGCTTGTGATTATCGGAGGCGACGACTCCAACACCAATGCAGCTGTACTTGCCGAATACTACAAAGCAAACGGAGCCGACGTGCAGGTGATTGGTGTGCCCAAGACAATCGACGGTGACCTGAAAAATGAATGGATTGAGACATCCTTCGGTTTCGACACAGCTTGTAAGGTATACTCCGAAGTAATCGGCAATATCCAGCGCGACTGTAACTCAGCCAAGAAATACTATCACTTCATCAAACTGATGGGACGTTCGGCCTCTCACATAGCACTTGAGTGCGCCCTCGAGACACAGCCCAACGTATGCATCATCTCGGAAGAAGTGGCCGCCAAGCGCATGACTCTCGACAATATCGTAAGCCAGATATGCTACGTCGTGGCAGAGCGTGCGAAACTTGGCTGGAACTTCGGCACTGTGCTCGTGCCCGAAGGCCTGATTGAGTTTATCCCCTCGATGAAGCGTCTTATTTCCGAACTCAACGATGTGCTCGTAGAGCATGCCGAAGAGCTGGAGGGCCTTGAAGAGGTAGAAAAACTCGCAGCAATCCACAGCTTCCTTTCCCCCGAATGCGCCGAACTCTATAAATCACTCCCGAAGAACATCGCACTCCAGCTCAGCCTTGACCGCGACAGCCACGGCAACGTGCAGGTGTCGCTCATCGAGACAGAGAGCCTTCTGTCGGAGATGGTGGCAAAGCGTCTTGAGGAGATGGCCGAGGACGGACAGTACAGCGGTAAATTCGCCGCGCAGCACCACTTCTTCGGTTACGAAGGACGTTGCGCCGACCCGACCAACTTTGATGCCGACTATACGTATGCACTCGGTTTCAACGCCGCTATGCTGATTAACGCGGGTCTTACCGGCTACATGTCGAGTGTGCGCAACCTCACCGACCACACAGAGAACTGGATTGCCGGCGGCATACCTATCACCATGATGATGAACATGGAGCGTCGTCATGGTCAGATGAAGCCTGTGATACAGAAGGCCCTCGTCAACCTTAATGGCCGTCCGTATCTGAAATATGCCTCAATGCGTGAGACTCTGGCTCTGAATACCCTTTACCAGTATCCCGGCCCGATTCAGTACTTCGGTCCGTCAGAGATTTGCGACCGTCCGTCGATGACTCTGCTGCTGGAGCACGGCAAGGAAATCTGATTCCTGCATCCGACAGCTTCGGATGACAGAATGTGATTTCCGCCATCCCGACAGCATGACATAGCATTCCCGTGACTGCGATTCCCTATGCCCGAAGGGGCAGAGAGGGAGCCGAGTCACGGGATTTTTATTTATTTCGTCGGAAAATGAAGTATCGCGGCTCAAAAATTGGGGAAAAATGGCTCAAGCCGAAAGCACGGTGCATATGTTAAATTGGGCAATTAGAAGTG
>ERZ778515.1065-NODE-1065-length-21004-cov-9.075039_pt1 | contig 21004 bp, 28 predicted proteins | sample MGYA00510343_ERZ778515 | MGnify/ENA primary metagenome ERZ778515 (study PRJEB29527, sample SAMN07138965) | mouse gut metagenome | material: feces | host: mouse | place: China:Nanjing | collected 2016-01-25 ...
TGATACGTGACAAGCGCGGCGAGGTCAGAGGCGAATGGCAAAGCCCGAGGTTAACCGAAATAGCAGCCATACAGGAGGTGGCGATGTCGCTCTGAGGTATGGTCAAGTATTACAATCCTCCAAAGGCCATGTGCACTGCCCAAGAGCTCGCATCTCTGCTATCCCCCGTTGACAGACGCAGAATGGCATATCGGTATTTTGTCCATACCGCTGAAAAACAGAAGCAATCAGACGGGCGAACATATATCGAGGCATTGGCGGCTTCTCTCCGGAACGGAAGAAGTAATCTTCAACCCACAATTCTGAACCGTCTTTTAAGCCTTTGGCGACAGATTCAGAAAGAATGGCAGGTATCGCAGGTGCGTAATACTCGCAGTCTTGAAGATGTGCTATGTTTTTTAGAGTCTCGTGGACTAACGGTCGATTCTGAAACAGTGAGTATCGTCCATAATAGATTACGCAAAAGGCAATCTCCCACGGCTTGATGATAGCGGGCTTTTTCATAAAGAGCGATTAAAGAATTAACGACTACAAAATTACAAAAAATTATGGAGTATTGCGACGGCATTCTTTGCGCAACACACGCCGAACTTACCGACGGCATTATGACAAACGCGGCATTGATGCACGCTTGCCAACGTGATAAGGATCTTCGCGTGAGGCGTGGCTGCAACGGTGTCTCCGCGCTCTATGATATAAACCGACTGTCTGCTGAATATCGCACCGAGGCAAAACGCCGACACGCCGCGACTGAGGCACAGGCAAAGGCGCGGGCATTCATCGACATAATCGTGATAGACCAGAGAGCCGCCACTTACTACGAGGGAGTGAGCATCGAGGGAGCGCGGGGACTGAGCGACGAGAAACGGATGCTCTACACCAACTCAGCCTCCATACTCAACGCTTGCCGTGTGAAACTCATGGAAGCCGAGGCCGAACAGAAAAAAGTCGGCAAAAGCCGCCGGGTAAAGATGAGCGACTTTTGGGCTGCGGTGGCGGCGCACCTGCCCCGCGTGGCCGACATCTACCCGCACAGCCTCCCGGAGAACCCGCGAGTGCTACAGCGCAAATATCAAGAATATTTCAGAGGAGGCCAGCCCAATTACGAGGTGTTGATTTCGGGTAAGTTCCGCAACAAGAACGCCGCGAGGGTTGCGACCCCGGAGCAGGTGGCATGGCTCACCAAATTCTTGGAGCATCATACCAACCTCGACGGACAGGAGGTGGCCGACTACTACAATACGGTATGCGAGGCTTTCGGATGGCCGAAAGTGACGCGCCGGACGATGTTGGTATGGCTGCAGAAACTCGGATGGCTTGTGAACGCCGGACGGCACGGAGCAAAGGAATATATGAACCGCTACGGAATGCAGAACAAACGCTTTGCACCGACCGCGCCGATGCTGTTCTGGTCGCTCGACGGATGGACGGTGGAGCTATACTACAAAAAGCGCACCGAGGGGAAGCGCGGCGGTCGTACCACATACTGCAACCGCATGACGGTGGTAGTGGTACTCGATCCTTTCAACAAATACCCGATAGGCTACGCCACAGGCTATCAAGAAAGCCCGGAACTGATAAAAGCCGCGCTCCGCGATGCGACGAACCACACGGCGCAGCTTTTCGGCCAACGTCTGCGGCCTGTGCAGATACAGAGCGACAACTATCAAATCAAAATCATGCTGCCGACCTATGGCATGGCCGAATATGTAACCCCGGCACAGGTAGGCAACGCAAAGGCCAAGCCGATAGAGCCGTATTTCAGACGGCTCAACCACAAATACGCTAAAAAATGCTCCGGCAACTGGAGCGGCTACGGCATAACCTCCCGCAAGGAGAGCCAGCCCAATATGGAATGGCTCAACGCGCACAAGGGGCAGATACCCGACGAGGCCGGGGTAAGGGCGCAGATAGAATGGATCATCGAATCGGAACGCGCCGCCAAGCGCGAGGAATATGTGGCCGGATTCAGCCGCATACCCGCCGACCGACTTCTGCCGATGCCGATTGAAAGCTACCTGCTGAACTTCGGGCAGGAGACAGGCTACAAGAACACATTGGAGGGCAGCGGCCTCAACGTCCGGCTTCTCGGAGAGCGCAGGACATACGACAGCTTCGACCTCGAATTCAGAAAATACGCACACCTGCGGTGGAGCATCAAATATGACCCCGACAATATGCAAGAGGTCTTGGCCGTGAGCGACGAGGGGGACATCCGCATACTGCTAAAAGAAAAGCACCTGCAGCCGATGGCACTTGCCGACCGCCGTCCCGGAGACGCGGAGGAACTGCAAAAGGTAAAGGACTTCAACGACGAACTGAAACGCACCGTGATAGAATACGACAGGCAAGCCACCGAGATAGCGCGTGAGAGCCTGTTGCGCCACCCCGACCTCGGCAACCCATACATAACAGGCATACTCACCGACAGCCGGGGACAGAACAAAGACCGCAAGAGCCAATACCGCCTCGAATACACAGACGTAACCGAGGAGACCGCATACGAGGAAAGCGCGGGCGCGGGCATAGCCGAATCGACACGCGACCTCTATTGATTAACGGATAATCATAAAACTAATATAGGAAATGAAACAGACAGAAAAAGAAGCCATAGCCGCCAAACTGCGGACGTATGTAGACAGCAAGGAGAGCCAAAACGCCGCCGCCAAATCCCTGCGTGGCGTGAGCGCGGCCACCGTGAGCCAGATACTCAACGGCAACTGGGATCTAATCTCCGACGACATGTGGCGCACGGTAGGCAACCAAATCGGCTATGACCCGCGCAACTGGGTCGTGATAGAGACCGAGGGTTACAGGCGCATGACACAGGTGCTGACCGACGCGCAGCGGCACTCGCTCGTGATGGCCGTTACAGGCGACGCGGGCTGCGGCAAAAGTCAGGCGATAAAGGTATATGCCGGGAGCAACAGAAACGTGATAGCGTTGAGCTGCTCCGAATATTGGAACCGCAAGGAGTTTCTCGGGGAACTGCTGCAGAGCCTCGGCACAGAACCCGGCGGCTCGACGGTGGCCGACATGATGCGCGAGGCCATACGGCAGCTCAAACGCCGAGAGGGGGTTCTGATAGTGTTGGACGAGGCCGACAAACTCTCCGACCAGGTGCTGCACTTCTTCATCACCATATACAACAAACTGGAAGATACCGTGGGAATCGTCCTCTGCGCCACGCAATACCTCAAAAAGCGGATAGAGCGCGGAGTGGTGAACAACCGCAAAGGCTACAAGGAGATATACTCACGCATAGGCCGCAAATTCATACCGATGCCTGTTGTGAACCGGGGCGACATAAAGGCCGTATGCACCGCCAACGGCCTTGAAGACCGCCGGGAGATAGAACGTATCATTGACGATGCCGACAACGACCTGCGGCGCGTAAAACGCCTTGTGTGCGCCCTCAAACTGAAATCAGCCGAGGGTTAAACCCCGGTCAAACACCAATTAAACAATGGCAAAGGCATTAAGCAACCGCAACGTGTGCGACGCGAATTTCAAGGTCGCCGACTTCACCGGGGAGTGGCTCGCCACATTCGGGAAGCCGGAACTGCGCGGCGCGTGGATCATCTTCGGGGAGAGCGGCAGCGGCAAGACCCATTTCGCGCTCTCGCTTCTTGCCTATCTGACGCAGTTTGTAGACAAAGCCGCCTACGACACCATCGAACAGGGCTTGTCGCTATCATTCAAAAACTCTTGGTTAGACGCGAACATGGCCGAGGTCGGCAACAAGGTTGTGGTCTACTCAAAGGAACAGATCCCGGCATTGCGCGAGAGGCTGCGCAAGCGCAAAAGTCCGCAGGTTGTGGTGATAGATTCCATAACCGCGCTTGTGGGGTTCACGCGCAGCACCTTTGCCTCGCTTATGGACGAATTCCCCGACAAACTTTTCATCTTCATCGCCCACGAGGAAAACGGCAAGCCCTATCCGGCGGTGGCGCGGCACGTCCGCAAACTGGCCGAGGTGAAGATCCGCGTGGAGGGTTTCAAGGCATACCCCACGACCCGCTTTGCCACCGCGGAGGGAGGCGGCGAGGAGTTTGTGATATGGCCGGAGGGTGCGGCCAAATACTACGCTCAAATAATAGACAAGGAGACCAACCAATAAAAACGAGATATTATGGCAACAGTTACGGCACAACAGCAGAAGTGGCTGCTTAAAAAATTCCACACGCTCTGCGCCCGGCTCAACATGGACGCGGACATGAAACTGGCTCTTATATCCGGCTACGGCGTGGAGAGCAGCAAGGATCTTACAAACGCGGAACTCTTGGAACTCTGCGACCACCTCAACGAGATACTGAACCCGGAGGATGCTAAAACAGACAAGATGCGCAAGCGCGTGATAGCGGCCATCGGAGGTTGGCTGCGCATGATCGGCAAAGGCGACGAGGGGATAAACTACATAAAAGGCGTGGCGTGTCAAGCGGCAAAGACCGACAATTTCAACAAAATCTCTCTTGAACGGCTCACCACCATCTACAATATGTTCCTGCGCAAGCAAAAAGATGCAAAGAGCGTGAACGAGGTGGCCGAGAAGATAGCATACGAAGCGCGGTTTGGCACGGATAACAATCTTCTGAACTGATACAGGCATGAGTACAGCAATAGAACATCTAAAAGAGCGCACCAAAACCTGTATGGGCAATGACGGCCACGTGGTCGGGGTCGTGGAATACGACGAGGCAATTGCCGCACTCCATATTCAGAAAGCGTGTCTAATAGAACATTTTAAGAATTTCATTCTGAATGTGCGACTTTGCCAAGCCATAGGCTTAAACAAAGACTGGGAGCAGATACTCGACGAACAATTCAAAGATTTATAATTATGCCAGAGAAGAAAAAAGAGAACCTCAACAAGCAGGTGAAAGGTGTCGGCCATATCACGGTCTACATCAAGGTTACCAAAGGCAAGACGGTAACGACCTATTATACCCGATACGGCTTTGCCGGGGTATATACAAAAGCATCCTTGCAGACTGTTGCCGCTAAATTCAAGGAGATTGGCATAGACAGCACCCGCAGGGAAGAGCCGGACGCAGATAAAATCACCGCTTCAACCAAAATATACACATCAGACTGCCAATATATAATTCCACAAGACTTAAACCCGGAGACATGATAGAGGTACACATGAACGAGGGAGGCCACCAATGGGAGAAAACCAACCTCACGACATTAGGCGGAGACAATGGCCGCTCCACATACGACACTTACCGTTGCACCGCTTGCGGACTGACCGGGAAAATGTATCATTTCAACCATATTACCGTGCAGGAACGCTCCCGCAAAAAACTGTTTAGCTGCCCCGGCATGAAAAAAACGCGGAAAATCCGAATCACCTGCTGTCGGGCAGTAGGATCACAATTCGCCAATCTCACGCCGGACAGTATCCATGAGGTAATTCCGACACCTCCGGGAAACAACGGCAACAACGGCGTGTGGGTAATGGGGGTCGGCGAGCCTGTAAAAGTGCTGAATGGTGAATTTACATACATCAACGAATGAGCCGCAAAGCACTTGAAAACGAGATAACCTCACACATCACCGAGGTAACGAGCAGCCTTGAGATGGCCGAATACGCAGCCCTTATGCGGTGGCTTTCGGACTGGGCGCACGAAAAGGCAGAACTCGCCGATTACCTGCCCGACTTTGACTGCGAAGAAGAATAACAACCATCAATAAAAAAATAATATGACAGTAATCGAAAAGCAGTACATGGACGCGGTGATAGCGATGAACCGCAAAATGGCAGATCAGAACAAAGTAGACTGGGAACGCTACCGCATGGACGCAGCCCAAAATGTGGCAACCTACTGCATGGGGCTGTATCTTACCAACCGGGAAAGCGACAGACCTACCTATGCGGAAGTTGCGGAAGTCGCTGTAAAAATGGCTAACGCTATCGTGACAGAGCTGCAAAACAATCCTCTAAACACGAAAAACGACGGAAATGGATAAAGAGCGATTCGAAGCAGTATGCAATGCTTACAAAGCAATGTATTTCAGCGCAAAAAACGATAAAGAGCGCAAGGATAGAATCAACTCGTTCCGCGCCGGACAAATCAAAATATCAAAGGGATAATCACCCATCATTTAATCACCATTAAAACAACAGACAAATGGCAAAAAGAGAAAAGAAAACAATCATCAGCGGCGTAAGCCGCGAGGCGATGGAGGAGGCTTTCAGAGCATACGCCGACGCCGACGCAAAGCAGCGATCACTCACCGCCGAAATGGACGGCAAACTCGTGGAAATCCGCGAGGACTACGCCGACCGACTGGCCGAACTCGACGCGGAGAAAAAGGCCGCATTCGAGAAAATGCAGGTGTTCGCGGTAGAGAACCGCGAGGAACTGTTCACCAAGCGCAAGAGCATGGAGACCACGCACGGCATCCTCGGCTTCCGCACAGGCAATCCCAAGCTGAAAGCCCGCAAGGGCATGACGTGGGCAGGGATTCTCGAACTGCTCAAAATCAAAGGCAAGAACTACGTGCGCATGGTCGAGGAGGTGGCAAAGGACAAACTCCTTGCCGAGCGCGACCTTGACGAGTGCAAGGTAGTGATGGAAGCCTGCTGCATCGACGTGGTGCAGGACGAGACATTCTTTGTAGAACCCAAATCGGAGGGATAGCCTTATGGGAAAGCGCACGGAGTTTGCCCGCGACACCATAGAGGTGTGCCGCAACTGCAAGGCCGAGGGTATGGCGATAGTCGAGGAATTCGACAAAGCCGGAAACCACACAGGCAGACATAAAGAAATCTGCCCGGTATGCGGCGGTTCGGGATTAGTGAGTAAACATATCGAGGGGTTCGTAACGGTCGAGCCTTACGACAAAAAGAAAGCAAGGCCATGAAAAGAAGCGCGCCCGCCGCAAGGATAAATCGCTTGACAACGGGCAACACCGTGGAACGTGTTGCAAAGATAGCGGTTAAATTCTTAACATGGCGACAAAACCTCACAAAAATACACTCCTGCGCATACAGCACGTCTGCGACATCACCCGCGAGCATTACGAGGAGGGCAACCTTGCGAAATGCTACAAACAGGTGTGGAGGCATTTTGTGTACCCTGTCTATCCGATGTGTTACCACACGTTCCTCAGCTATCTTCGGCGTGGGCTGGAGGGATTCTCCGACAAGCCCCGCGACACACAGCCCTCCCTATTCGACGACATAGACATGGGGGAATGAAAGCGACACCGCCCGCAGAACCGAAACTGCGGGCGGTGTTGTGTCTATACCATCTCCTCGGAGAAAGCGTCGGCGAAGATGTCGCCTGTGTCAAGGGTAACATTGCGCGGTGTGAGAATGTAGCCGTCATCGACGGAGGCCGAACAGTCTATGCAGTGGGTTCGCCACTCCTCCAAATCCTCGCATATCTGCTCATGGTTATGGTCGGTGTCCGAGCCGGAATATTGGAACTGCGAGAAACTGCGTCCCTGTTCATCCGCGCCACCCGAAAAGCCGTTCAAGGCGAGTTTGACGGCGCGGATCAGCCGGAAGCGGCGCAGAGCCTCGTCGCGGTAAGGCGTGTCGGTCTGCGCGAGCGTGGCCGTTACGAAATGCAGCCTCACCGTCATATCGCCATGCACCGCTCCACGAGAGAGCGGCGACCACAGCACCGGGAGAAACTCCACGAAGATTCCCGGCGGGTTGAACGGACGCATCTGCGTGAGACGTGCCGTATTCTCGTTCCACAGGCCGACATGGTTAATGGCCGGAACTCCCGGTAATTTTGCGTCAGGGTCGCGTTTAGGTCGGCAGTAGATATATTTGTCATCCACGAGACGGACACGCGACAGACGCGCCTCTAAATCGGTAAAAATGCGTAATCTCATATCAATGTCGGTTAAAGTCATCGGCAAGGCGTTGCGAGAACTCCTGCAGCCGTTTGAAAACAATGTCGCCGAGGGCTTGCTGCACCTTTTCGTGGTCGCCTATGAACTGGCGTTGCGGCATATTCATCTGCCGGGAATGTGAGCGCACGGTGTATGTGTTCCCGGTCTTCTTAGACGTGCGCGAGTGGGAGCGGACGGTAACGGCGAAATTGCCGCCCTCGTTGTGCAGGGCTGTATATGGTCGGTCGGAGGTGAAGACCACGGCCATTCCCCGGATCATCGAACGGATGGAGCGTCGCATCGCCCCGGTAACGATAAGGATAGAGCCGCGTCCGCGTTTGTTTGTCTTGCTCGCCTTTGTCGCCACCCACTTCTCGCCGAAGAAACCCTGCTGCCGGAAATTGTCCTTGAACAGCTCCGTGAGCTTCACGCGGGCATCGCTCAGAATATCGTCGTAAATGTTGCGTGGCATGGCGGCGCGGATCTAATCGGCGAGATTCAGAAACAGCAGGGAGATAAGGCCGAGTTTGACCTGCATACGGTCGGACTTGTCCTCTATCTTCTGAAAATCTATCTTTGAGGGAGCGGCCTTGACCTGCTCCCATCTCTCCGGGGTCAATTCCTCGCCGAGACACATAAGGGCTGCGGCGACATCGGTCTGCGAGAACTCGGCTGTAACTGTAATTTTTTCGTCCATTTTGTTGAAAGTGTTGGGGTTTATTTTGTTGTATGAAAAAGAATGTCTATCTTTGCAATCCCATAGGAGGCCGCTGTGGGTTCTTTCGAGGAGGCGGCAACCTGCCCGCGCTGCGGGCTTTTTTTATGTCTATACATCATGTCGGCGAATATCTGCCGAGCCGTCCTCCTTTCGCACCACACAGACAATATGCTTTACCTGTAAATGTCGTGTCTGCCGTTTAAGCCATTTAACGCCGTTGGTAATTTTGCTTGGATGGTACATACTGCCGTCATGGAAATAGAGGCACACGGTATCGGCGGCAATACGGACATCAGAGCGGGCATTATATCTCGCAAGCTGCTTGTTCTTATCCCGGAGCGCAGAGCCATAATGCCTTTTTTTCGATGTTATTGAGCGAATATCCATCATCACGCCGTCGAGCTGCATATCAAGAGCCGGGAGCGTCCGACCCTTTTTCTTCTTGCTCTCGTCGCAGAGGATAGCCGAATGGCCGCTTTGGAACAGAAGCCGCTGCACCTCATTTTCAAGATCCGCGCCTGTCATGCCCCACCGCAGAACCTGTGCATTATTGGATGTGGTATTGTGTCCCACATGGGCGGCGGTTATGCCGCCGGACACCGGGTCATACTCCACACCCCGATACTTGCTGTCCTTTGAAAGACGGTCATAGAGCCGCTTTGCCTCGACCCTGCGCTGCTGCTCGTGAACGACACGGCAGATCCGGCACTGTTCACGCTTGGGGTCGTAAGCAAGATTGAGGCGACCGTCGCAAGAGCCGCACCCTTTGGGGAGGTATGGATGTTTCTTGGGGAACAGTGTCATCTCGCGTCCGGCATTGTAGCGGAACATGCGGGCTTTCGGCTCGTCGGTGCAAGCGTCCCCGGCGGCTTTGGCCGTCTCCGGGTCTGACATAGGATAATCGTCGCGCAGCACCTGATCCACGTCGCAGCGGCAATTCCAACCATTCGGCGGCAGATAGTCGCGCCAAAACGGGTCAGACGGCGGGAGCGTGATATTGTCGAGCGCGGCGTGTTCCGAGCGCACCCTTTCATCCCCTGCGGTACGGTATTGCAGGTTGTAGCGGTCGCCGTCGGCCACGAAATCGTGCCATTTAACGGCCATCTGCGAGGTGTGGACGGCATGGTTATACTCGGCATAGAGATAGTTGGTGTTATACCGGGCATCAATGGCCTCCACGTCCTTGCGGAACGTGTCGAAAGGCTTCACATGGCCGTCCGCATCGGTGAGCGCGAGGCCGACCTCCGAGAGTGAATGGTAGGTCTTGAAGCCGGAGAATATGAAAGCGTTGTTTTGGAGCGCGGCGGTCAGTTCCGGCGGGGTCTCGGTATTGATGGCCGTATCGACGGCGCGGTTAAGCGCGTTGTACGTCTCCTCGACCAACGGACGCACGGCGGGATCGGCAAGCATATCCGGGGAGAAACCTCCACGAGCGAAGACCTCGCGCACGGCGCGGTCGAACACATCACGGTTGAACTCCACACGTCCGACACCTCCGGCGAGTGCAAGCACCTGCGGCTCGTAAAGGGTGGTTAACGCTTGATTAAACAGGCGGTAATGGTCGGCTTTTTCTTTTTGTCTGTCTCGGGGCTTGGCCTCCTGTTTTTCGGAATCCTCACCCCCTACTCGAAAAAAGAGCCGGAAGACTGTTTTACGCCGAGAATCGGGATTTTGTATTTTTCAGTGAAATACTGCGGGTCGATGTCGAAGAACTGCAAGAGCATACGTTCCAGTTCGCGCTGCTCCGCCGGTGAGTATGTGGCCGCATCGTCCCACTTGAACGTAAGCCCGGTAAGGGGGAATCCGAGGCGGATCATTTTCGGAATAAGGTCGTCATTGATAACGTATGCTATCAGCTTGGCATCGGCGGCACATAGATTCTCGAACACTTCAAGATGCGTCTCTGACTGCGATTTTGAGGAACCGTCGTCAACGGTCATGGTCTGTCCGACCACGCCTTTTGACATCTCGGAGTTGGCACGGTCAATGCGTTTGTCGTAGACATTATAAGCGTCGCCACGCGAAGATTCCTTTATGTCTATTGTCGTACCCTCCGGGAACAACGCCCATCCCGCCGCGCCCATCTCCTCGAGCATCACCTCAATCTGCTTGCGGTCGGCGGGGTTCTGCGAGGTGGTAGTTCCCACACGCATAGGCATACCGAAAATCTCGCCGAACACGTCCCAATAGGAGGTCATGTTCTTTTTGGATAACGCGTGGGGAGCGCATTTCAGCAACAGGCCGAGGTTGCGGCTCTCGCCGACCTCCACACACCAGTCGGCCAATGCGCCCTCGCGGTACGGAATGCCCTGCTGCGGGGAATCGGAGCGGTCGCGGAGCAGCACACCATACTCCGGGCATACGTGGTCTCGCGGCACCAGTTCCACGTCGGAGAACTTCATCACGCCGTTAGCGTCGGTAATCACGTCGCCCAACTGGATAAGGGAATGCCCCCACGCGATAGATTCAAGAGCATTGAGCAGGAAATGGTAGAACCACTTGCTCTCAAAGATTTTCGCCGCGTCCTCGTTCTCGTTGCCCGCATCGTCCGTAAGTACAAAGGCTTTGAGCAGCGTCTTGTGGTAGCGTTGAGTGAAGCAGCCTGTGAGGTGCATATCAATAAGCGCGTCGGTATAGATGGAATACAACGCTCCGCGCTTGGGGTTCTCGATGTTGAGAGCCATAGCCCACGCCCGCCGCCACCGGGCAACGTCCTGTTTGGTTAGACTCTGCGTCTGTTGGTTGAGCATCATCACGAGGCTTTTTCGCTTCTTCATGCTGCCGCCGCGCTCGTTGTTGCGGCGAGCGGCGAGGCGTATTGATTCGAGCGACCTCTGCGAGGCGTATCTGTTTTTTGCCATTTTATCAGTGTTTAATCTTGTCGTCAATCATGTTTGAATAATCCTCGGAAGTGAGGCCGGAGAGCGCGGTGGAAATATTGGCCTTGTAGGTCGCTCCGCCGTCCTGTGGAGCGACAGCCGAGGATTTGAGCGCGTTAATGATAGCGTCGATTCTCGCCTTGCAGATGTTAAGCTGCTTCTGCAGTTCGGTGGCGTTTGCCGTTGTCTCGCTGCCGCCGTTCCATACCGACACGCCTTTCTTCATTTCAAGGGTCGTTCCGTCTATGTCTATTTTGAGGTTGTCGGCGGTGAGCGTGGCCGAGCCTTTCTGAGTTTTCAACACCACGGAATTGTCCTCGACGGTAGCCTCGGTGTCGCCGATGGTGATAACGGACTTTGTTATTTCCATCGCAAGCACCACTACGGCCACGGCGGGATTGAGGAAACCCACCACGACTTCAGAACCGACTGCCGGGAACGACACGAGGCCGACCGTCTGATTCTGATCCGCCTGTAAATTCACGGCGAGGAGCGGCGCACCCTCGTTAATGGGAGTGCAGTCGATAGTCCGGGCATCTTCGTCCACCGCGTCCACGGTGCAGACGGTGAGATACATTTCAGAGCCGGACAGGGCAAGCTGTCTTATCGCGTTTCTAATATCCATCACTCTGCCGCCCTCGCGCCGAGGGTAATGTCCTGCCGGAAGCCGGAGCTGCCGTATGTTATGGTATTCTTATGGACTTGGTACTTGCCCTTGCGCTCACCGTCGATCTTAATGCCTATCACGTCGAGGACATCAAGCAGCACATGACCGAAAGTCTGAAAAGACCCGGTAAGGCCGTCACGTTTGAGACGCTCCAACTCCTGCTCACCCCACGCCTTTGCCTCGGCCTCGGTCTTACCGTAACAGTGCAGGGTGCGTTTTTCTCCGTCCGGATCGCCAATCTCCACCTTGATTTTCTTTTTGTTGTCGGGTTGTAGGCTAACCACTTTCAGCTTAATTTTCACGTCCTCGGCTTTCTGTTCGTCAAGGCTGCTGTCCGAAATGATGTTTACCCCTGTGGCGAATACCTGCCGCATCTCGTTGCCGTGGTCGAAAAGCACACCGCAATAAAGGACAGGCTTGCCGTCTTCAAGACGGAAGAAAGTGCGGATGTTGTTCTCTTTGAGGTGAGCGAGCAACTCGGCCACGTTCTCAAAATTCACGCGGTACTGCCCGATGTTCTGCTCGCCGAGAACCTTTATGTCGTATGGCAAGCCCTGTTCTTTGAGCAGCGTATGAATATCTACGTTCTTGTAGGACTTCTTCACGCAGGGGGTCTGTTTGAGCATAAACATCTCGTCCTCGCAGAAAATCTCAATCGGGGCTTTGAAACCCTTGCGCAGCACATATCCTGTAAAGGCGAGTTGGAGGTTGTCATCATAGCCAAGCCACACGGAGATTTTGTCGCCGCGCTTTATGGGGTTTGAGGTCTCGCCTTTCCATTTTACCTTTCGGGGGAGAATGAGCTTGCAGGTGGTGGTGAGAGCCTCGCTGTCGCGCACGATCTCGCAAGCCGTGATTTTCTCAAAGACCCACGTCTTATCACCCTTAATCTCTATTTTCGCACAGAGTTTTAACATCGTTCAAATGCTGATTAAACAGTGGTTTACAAATCACCAGTCATAGCCGTTCTTCTTCATGCTGCCGTAACGCATCGGATTACCTCTGAGGCCGCTGTCCGGGTCGCCGCCGTCGGGATATTCGGGGAACTCCGGCGTAAAATTGCCTTTCTGAATATCCTTTAAGCGGGATATGGCATTGTCGTAAAGCGTCTGTCGCATCTCGCTTCCCAACATGCCGGGCAACCATTGGCCGAGCCACCACAGCGCGATTGATACAGTGAGCTGCACGAGCAGGGGGTTACGCTGAATGTCGGTCTTTGAATAGGCCGCGTCTATGTCATATCTGGTGCGGACATATCCGGCGACTTCCTCCATAGCCGTGCGCTCGGCCTGTCGGCGTATATCCTCGGAGGACTGGCAGATAATTTCAAGGTCGGACGGGCAGGTAACTACCCGGTAATCGTCGTTGGTAAGAAAAGACATCGGAGCATGGATTAGACGGTTCTGTAAATCGCGATGGCCTCTATGTCTGCGGCGGTAACTCCTTTGCGGTAGACACCCTCGCGCACAAGCCGCTTGATATGCTGCTTGCTCACGACCACAGGGCGACCGTTAAGGTTAATGACAAGATGCTTCTGCCCGGAGACGGCGCGTCGGCGGTCGGCCTCGCGTCGGCAATGGCGCAGACGGCAGTCGAAAACGACCGCACGGAAGTAGGTTCTGATGTTGCGGAATAATTTCATATAGGAGAAGTGTTGAATTGTTACCATGAATTTTTAGGGGCTTTGCGGCGACCCACGGAGGGCTTGAACCTCTGCTGCCGGGTAAGCCCCTGCAGAATGAAAATCGCTCCCTCGTCGGCATCCGGACCGTCGTCGTGTCCCGACATACCACGCTCACAGGAGAGCGTCTGGTCTATGCCTGTGCGCATATCGGGATCATTCTTCATGCGCACGTTATAATAGACGTGGCCGTGTTCCCACAGCGGGGAAATGGCCTCTATGCGTTGGAACTTGTCGGGCTTCTTGCGCGTGTCGCCGAAAATCGGGAGCTGATAGCCTCTTTCGTTGCCCTCGCGCACGAACTCGTCAAGGAGAATCTGCTGGAGGAAATTGGCCTCTATGTAGTAGGAGCAAACCGCGCCCGCCGCCACGATCTTCTCGTGGAGGTCATAGAACCAACCCACCATCTCGGCCACGGAGCATTGGCGGACGAAAGCCGCGAGACAGTGCAAATCCGTCCCGGTCTTGCCCCACAGCTTTATGGCCTTGTAGTCGTTGCGGGTGGTGGACTTGAAAGAGGGGTCGCAGTAGCATACGAGATAGTCATACTTGGCGAGACGGAGCGGCCTGCACCAACGTATCCAGTCGTTGCGGAAGATGCTGCCCTCCGTGATGGGGTTGTTCATCTTCTCGCGTTGGAACGAGATGTAACCCATGAACCGCTCCTCGGCTCGTATCTCCTCGATAGTCCACTTAGCACCCCACGAGGGCTTGCCGTTTTTGTCAATGGCATTCACTTTGGAGACCACCACACCGTCGGAAGTCATGAAGTTGGCGAGAACCGAGTTTTTGCCGATAAGGTTTCCGACCATACAGAAACGGCCACGGCCACCGTCGAGAGTGCCGAACAAAGCCTCCTTAACCCACTTTGTGAGCCGCGCCACGCGGTCGGGGTTATTGACAAGTTCGTCGTCGTCGAGGTCATCTATCACAATATAGTCGGGGCGGTACTTTTTGTAACGGAGGCCACGCGGCGACTGGCCGCGACCGCGAGCGAAGAAAGCGCGACCGTCGGCGGTTACGAACTTTCCTGTCTCCCACGACCCTGTAACTTTCTGCACCCCGAAGTCGGATATATAGCGTTGGTTGAACTCGAACTCCGCCTGTATGTCGCCGAGGAGCGTCTCTGCATTGTCCTTGCTCTTGCCGACAAGCACCATGAGGTGCAGTTTTTTGAGGGCTTTGAGATACATGGGAATGCCGACATCGAAATGGACGGACTTCGCGTGGCCTCGCGCCCACTGCGCGGCATACTGAATTGTCGGATGGTCTCGCAGGGTGTGCGCCGCCCTTATCTGAAAGGGAGCGCAGTCGGTATGCTTCCCGGTCTCCTCATCGTCGCAGTAGTGCGCGAGATAGTAAGAGAAGAAGCGGCCATAATCGGCGAGGAGATACGCGATGCGTTTCTCCTTTTGCGCCGGAGTCTCCCGGACAGACACGACGGAGCGCGTCTGCACGGTCTCGCACCATTGCTTCCACTGTTCGATAGCCTCCTTGCGGGTCTGTGCGGTGTTCCGTGCCATGCGTTACAATTTGCTGCCGAGCATTTCGAGGATATACTTGTTCTGATACTTGTTGACAAGTTTTCGGAACTCCGGCGTAATTTCCAAATCTGTCTCCGCCTGATATTCGAGCCAACGGCCAAAAGCCATGAAGCACTCGATGAAATCGACAGCCGAAGCCTCCTTGTCGAGGCGTTCGATAGTTGCCGATAGTTTCACGAGCTGATCCACGACCGTTGCGGATTTGGAAATGTCGAGGTCGCGCAATTCCTCTATCTTGTCCTTGATAGCCGAGAGCAGTTCATTCTGCAGACTTTTGCGGGTGATAGACATCGCGGCGCGTTTCTCGCCCCAGCAGCCGTCCTTTACCCACTTGCCGACGGTGTTAGCCGACACGCCTACTTTCTCGGCGATGGAGTTTTGCGGCATACCCTGCATGAAAAGAGCCTCAGCGAACTCCTTTTTATCTGTTGAAACCTTGTTTGCCATTCATAATAAAATGATGTTTTCGGGTTGTGTCAATGTTGATTTACGATGCAAAATTGGCACAAACGGGCGGCGCGTGAAAATAGAGTGTAAAAACTTTACACTCTGTTTTGCAGGGCTGTAAACCCTCCCCAACTTTGCACCGTAAAACCACATCGCGGAGTGGAGCAGCCCGGTAGCTCGCGAGGTTCATTCCCTCGAGGTCGCAGGTTCGAATCCTGCCTCCGCCACAACCCCCTTTTGCGACCCGTCGGCGGGGCGGCACAGGGTTTTCACACAGTGAAGTGCCACACAAGCCCCGCCGACATTTTTTCTGACATCACACCTATATATGAAAGAGGCAATCATATCGACCCCGCGCCTCAACAGTTACGGCGCAAGGGTACTGACCGAGGGAATAGACCTCACGCAATACCAAAAGAACCCGGTACTCCTATATATGCACCGACGCGGGCGCAAGGAGGATATGCCGATAGGAATCATGGAGAATGTGCGCGTGGAGGGGGATACGCTCTACGGCACGCCTAAATTCGACGACGACACCGAGGACGAGCGCAACATCTCGAAGAAATGGGAGCGCGGCACGCTGCGTATGCTCTCCGCCGGGCTTGACATCATGGAATGGAGCGAAGACCCCGCGCTTCTCGTGGCCGGGCAGACGCGCCCGACCGTAACCAAAAGCAAACTTATAGAAGTGTCGGTGGTGGATATAGGCGCGAATGACGACGCGCTGCAGGTCGGCCTATACCACGAGGGGAAACTGCTCACCCTCGCCGCCGGGGAGGAAAGCGACCACCTGCCGCTGCTGAACCTCACCGCACACGAAGAAAAGACAGAACAACCCCCAAATAACAACATCAAAAAGAACATGGAAAAGATCCTGACGAAACTCGGCCTCGCGCCCGGTGCCACCGAGGACGAAGCGGTGGCCGCAATCACCAAATTACAGGAAGACAAGGCCGCTATGACCCTCGCCCGCATCACCGACGTGGTAGACACGGCAATCAAGGAAAAACGCCTCACCCCCGACAAGAAAGAGAAATACATCGTGCTGGGCAAGAACGTCGGCCTTGACACCCTCAACACGCTTCTTGCCGACATGCAGCCCGCACAGAAGCCCCTCGACCTCGTGCGTCCCGCCGGAGGCGGCACAGTCCCCTCCGCGACCCTCACATGGGACAAGGCCACCCCCGAACAGCTCGCCGACCTGCGCGACAACAACCGCGAGGAGTATGCCCGGCTCTACAAGGAGTTTTACGGCTTTACCCCCGAATTCTAACCAACAACATCACACAACAAAAGACGAATGAAAAGATTTCTTCTCGCCCTTATGGGCATGATTATCGGAGTGACGCTGACCTCCGCAATGGGCGCGACCCTCGGTGTGGCCGTGGGTGTCTCGCCGCTCGCCGGAGCATTGACGCTCAACGGCGTTGCGGTAGGCACGTCGCTCATGGGCGGTCTCGCACCCGCCAACGCGCTCCGCGCCGGGCTTTATCCCGAAGTGTGGACAGGCGAACTTGTGAAAGCGTTCCGCTCCGCTGCCGCCGCAATCGGATGGTACAACAAAATCCGCAGCTACGACCAGTATGTAGAAAAGGACGCGATCCACATGGTCGATGTCGGAGTAGACCCCGAAGTGCTTGTGAACAACTCTTCCTACCCGTTGGAGGTGGAGACGCTCCCCGACGGCGACATCACCGTGCGCCTCGACAAATACCAGAGCAAGCCCACCCGCATCACCGACGACGAACTCCACGCGCTCGGCCACGACAAGATGGCTTCCGTCATAGAACGCCACAAAGAGGCATTCGACGAAGTGAGGTTCAGCCGCGCAATCCACTCCCTTGCTCCGGCGGAGCATACGGCCAAGACCCCGGTGCTGCTCACCACAGGCGAGGTGGACGGCGACCGCAAGCGACTGACGCGCCGCGACATCATCGCGCTCAAAAAGGCATTCGACAAGGCCAAGATACCCGCCGAGGGTCGAATGCTCGTGCTTTGCGCCGACCATGTAGCCGACCTGCTGGAGCAGGATCAGAAGTTTGCGGCGCAGTATTACAACTACGAGAGCGGCGCGATCAACCGTATGTACGGCTTCGAGGTGTATGAATACGACGCATGTCCCTACTACAACACCTCCACCAAGAAGAAACTGGCCTACGGCGCAGTCCCCGCGACGGCCACCGACCGGCAATGCTCCGTGGCTTTCTCGCTGAAACGCGCAATGAAAGCCAACGGATCGACGAAAACCTACCTGCAGGAAGCTGCCGCCAACCCCACGACACAGGAAAACCTGTTCTCTATGCGCACATACACAATCTGTCTCCCGACAAAGGCCGAGGGTCTCGGCGCGATCGTGAGCGCACTCAAAGCGTAAGCCCGCATGAAAAAAGCACTCAAATATCTCGTTATCCACTGCACCGCCACCCCGGAGGGACGCGACGTGTCATCCGCCGACATCCGGCGGATGCACACCGCACCCAAATCGGCGGGCGGTCGCGGGTGGAAACAGGTCGGTTATACAGACCTTATCCGGCTCGACGGCACAGTTGAACGTCTCGTGAACAACAACGAGGACGCATGGGTAGATCCGTGGGAAATCACCAACGGCGCGACAGGCTACAACTCCGTAAGCCGCCATATAGTCTATGCCGGAGGCTGCGACAAGGGCATGAAACCCAAAGACACCAGCACAGACGCGCAGAAAAGCGCGATGGCAGAATATGTGCGCGACTTCCACTCCAAGCACCCCAATGTGAAAATCATCGGCCACCGCGACCTCTCGCCCGACCTCAACGGGAACGGCGTGATAGAGCCTTTCGAGTTTATGAAAGCCTGTCCGAGTTTCGACGTGGCCGCATGGCTCAAAGAGATAGGCATAACACAGTAACAACCCCACTGAATGACTGAAACAATCCTTGCCGCAGCGGTGGCGATCATCACCGCGCCGCTCTCGGCACTGCTGACGGCCATATTCCTGCGCTCCAAGCACAACGCGGAAGTAGACAAACTCCGCGCCGAGGTGAAACAGACCCTCGCCGACGTGCGCGGGCGAGAACTCGACAACGACAAAAAGGCCATACAGATGATTATGGAACTGGTGGTCGAGCCGCTGCGCAAGGATATGGTTCAGTTGCAGGAAAAAGTAGACACCCTCACGAATGCTATTGAAAAAGTCAATTCTTGCCCTCACGCTGACAACTGCCCTGTTAGCCACGAGCTGCGCCGCGCCAAAAAAGACGATGCAGGAGCAGCGGGAACAAACGCACTCGTCGCTGTCGCAGACGGCCACGGCGGAGAGCCACCAGGAGGACAGCGCGGCAATCAGCACGGAGCGGCTTCTGAATGAACTGCTCACGGCATGGCTGCAGAGGGTCGAGACAAGGGACGAGGCCACAGAGCGCGTAACCGAGATTTTCGACACGTCGCAGCCGCCGGACAGCACCACTGGCACACCGCCGCTGTCTGCCCGCATCCGGGAGAGGCACGAGGCCAGGAGCCGGAGCGACAGCCGGGCAAAGGTTGAGGCCGCAAAAAGCGACAGCACCGCCACGGAGTGCGAGGCGCACTCCCGAACCGACACCGCCGAGGCCACGCAGACGGAGGCCGAAACGTCCGGGGAGAGCGAGACCGAAAGCCGGGAGGAGAAAGGCGGCAACAAAGCCCTCGTGTGGGTTTCCATAGCCCTGTCGCTCTTATCGATCGCGGTCATCGCCATAGTTATCAAACACCGTTCAAACAGACATTAAACACCATACGACAATGGCAAAAAAGACAAAAGAAACAGAAAAATCCACGGCGACGGTGGCCGCGAAAGCCGCCGCCAGGATAGCCGAGGAGACCCTGCGCCTCAATCCCGACATAAACGAGGTACACGTAACCTCTGACGGCACGGCGTTCTACACCCGCAACGACGCGCAGAACCACGCCAACTCCCTGCCCAACCGCGAGGTGTACTCCACCAACCGCAGGACTGCCGCGCTGAAAGCCGCAGCAGCAAAGAGCAAGGCCGACACCGCCGAGCCTGCCGCACCCTCCGACACCGAGCCGGAGGTGGACGAACTGACCGGGGAGGCAGTGAATGATACCGACAACGAACCCGCCAACACAGACGAATAATGCAGAATCTCACCATTACCCGGACAAACGGCAACATCGTGCGCTCGCTCGCGGGTGAAGACCACATAAGCGGCCTCGTGTTCTACTCGGCAACCCTGCCGACGGCTACCGAGGGCGTGGACGGCTTCACCGCAACAGAGCGCATCCACGCCATATCATCGCCGGAGACCGCCGAGAAATACGGCATCACCGCCGACGCGGAGGCATGGGAGACAAGGGTGCTTCACTACACCCTCGCCTCGATATTCAACATGAATCCCGGCGTGAGCCTGTATGTGGGCATCTTCAAGCCCGCCGCCGGAGCAAACGCCTTTTCGGAAATCAAGCAGATACAGAACCATGCCGGAGGCCGTCTGCGGCAGGTGGGCGTGTGGAATGGCGCGGTGGAGCTGAGCGACACCCTCGTCAACTCCCTGCAATCGGTACGCACCACGCTTGAAGCGCAGAACAAACCGCTGTCGATACTCTACGCGCCGAAAGTCTCCGACGTTACCGCGCTCCCCTCAGACCTCGCAAAGATCGGACGCAACGGCGTGTCGGTCATCATCGGACAGGACGGCGCGGGAGTGGCCGACGAACTCTACCGCGACGCGGCCAACGCCGCCAAAGCGAGCGTGTCGGCGCTTGGCGACGCACTCGGCGCGGTGAGCAAGGCAAAGGTGCATGAGAGCATAGCATGGGTCGAATCGTTTCCGACGAACATAGCAGTGGCCGCTTTCGGCGATGGCAAGAAATACCGCGACCTTGACGATGCCGTGATTGAAGAGCTCGACAGTTCCCGCTACATTTTCCTCCGCACCTACGACGGCCTCGCCGGGTGCTTCTTCAACGACAACCACACACTTGACGTGCCGACAAGCGACTACGCCTTTATCAACGACGTGCGCACAATGGACAAGGCGGTGCGCGGAGTGCGAACCTACCTGCTGCCCAAACTCGGACGGCCTATGAAAGTGGACGCGGACACCGGGAAACTGGAGCGCACGGCGGTGGAGCATCTCATCACCACAGGCAACAAGGCACTGGAGGAGATGGCAAAGGCCGGGGAGCTGAGCGGCTACCGCTTCGACATAGACCCCGACCAGAACATACTCG
>ERZ778515.1071-NODE-1071-length-20952-cov-4.678997_pt1 | contig 20952 bp, 18 predicted proteins | sample MGYA00510343_ERZ778515 | MGnify/ENA primary metagenome ERZ778515 (study PRJEB29527, sample SAMN07138965) | mouse gut metagenome | material: feces | host: mouse | place: China:Nanjing | collected 2016-01-25 ...
CATACATATTTCAAATCAAATATCCGGCTGGGACACAAAGATATTCAACTATTGGGTACGGCGATAAATATACAACACTGTCAAAACTTCTTGAATTTGAAGCAAACAAGCGCAGAATAGTCAAGCATGTTGACCACAATGCCTCCGACCCCAAAGTAGTAAAATTGCCGGCTTATAAATTCCTTGAACACCATGAAACTGACCGATAAACGAGTAGGAATAATTGACCGATATTATATGCTTATATATGATGCATATTTTAAGAAGAAAGACCCAGCGCGCTTTGCGGCATGTCTATATATCGGTCGCTTGAAGGTATTCTTGTAAACGATGCAAGGTGGATAATAGGATGTACAAATGGCCTATAATAATGTTGTGTATATTTGTAGACAATGCGGACGAGATGCAATAATTGAGTAGAATAATTGCCGTTAAAGGCTGTTTTCATGCACGTTTGGGACATTTGTCGCATCCATTGTCGATTATTCTTCGTATATTTGCGATATTACAGATAATAGCTCATAAAAAAGCAGCGGGAAAGGATAAAACTCTCGGACCAATCGGCTTCACCCGATTTGATTTATTCATCTACCAAATCCGCAAACACTGACACTATGACACGAGGAAAGCAGACCTGCAAGATACTGAAAGAGATACGTCGGCAGATTGCCGAGGCTAACGGCATCGAGTTCGCCACGTCGGAGTGTCGCTACAAGGGCGACTGCCTTGGTACGTGCCCCAAGTGCGAAGCCGAAGTGCGCGACCTTGAGCAGCAGCTCCGCGCCCGCACCTTCGCTGGAAAAGCTATCGCCCTTGCCGGTATCTCGGCAGGGATGATTCTAATGTCGGGATGCAGCGGCACATCTTCTGACACTAATAATGCAGAGACACTGGAGGGTATGGTCATCATTAATCTCGAGGAGGAGGAAGAAGATGTAGAGGAAAGTGAAGTGCGTGAGATATGGCTGGAATCTCAGGTAGACGTAAAACCGGAGTTCCCCGGCGGAGATGATGAGATGCGTAATTTTTTCGATGAATGTTGGTGTAAAGAAAAAGATGCAATCATCGGCAGTGCCAAGATAGGTTACACCGTGAATTTCAAAGGGGAAATAGAAAATCCCGAGATTATCGAAGGTGACACCTTACTTGGCGAACAGCTCATACGTATTATAAACCAATTCCCCAATCATACTCCGGGAAAGAGAAACGGCAAGCCCGTTGATGTATATAAGACGTTTTCATTCTCATTGTCTCTACAAATCGGGGTAGATACAATTAAATGAATACCCGTGAGGCTTCCAAAGAGTTTATGCCCGAATAGGCTGCTGACATAACCTCATGTCTGAATCCCGTAATCACAACTCACAAAAGAGCACAGGCAGACCTAACGGAGCTATATACGCGGTTGAGGCTCTGAAATTGGCTCCATGTGGATTGTGACAATGGAATTTTCGCCAAACTGGCTTTTTATGGCCCGTTCAGCCCGCGATGCAAGAGCATGGGCTTCCGACAGGCTCATGTCGCCATCCATCTTGACGTGCATGTCGGCCGCAATGGTGCAACCGATGCGGCGAGTGCGGAGATTGTGCACGTTTTTGATACCGTCAATCGACATCACAAGTGTTCTGATTTCACGTTCCTGGCTATCGGGCAGCGACGCCTCAAGCAATTCGCCCACCGAAGGACGAATAATATCATAACCGCTTTTGATAATAAACATGCTCACCATCACCGCAGCCAACGGGTCGAGAATACGCCACTGCTCTCCGAGAAACATCGCTCCGGCTATACCAACCAAAGTGCCTCCCGACGAAATGGCGTCGCTGCGATGATGCCATGCATTGGCTATCACAGCCTGCGACTCTGTGGCCCGACCCACCTTGACCGTATAACGGTAAAGCCACTCCTTTGACGCTATCGACAAAACGGCTACAATCAGAGCCACCATGCGCGGACGCGGAAGCAGTTCGCCGTTAAAACTACGCACCACCTGCTCTATGCCGCTTATCAGCAGGCCTATGCCGGCCATGGCAAGTATACAACCTATAATCAGCGTGGCAAGTGTCTCGTATTTTCCATGACCATAATCGTGACCTTTGTCGGAGGGCAATCCGGCTATCCTGACAAATATAAGCACTATCGCATCAGTGACAAAGTCGCTGAGCGAATGAACGGCATCGGCTACCATCGCCGAACTGCGTCCGATGATTCCGGCAACAAGTTTCAATACTATAAGCAGGGCATTTACAACAGTCCCTATCAATGTCACTTTATAAATCTCCTTCTCTCGCGATGTCATACTTCACAATAAATAGTCCACAAAATTATAAACATTCTATGACTTATTTTTGTTTCCCGGCCATGAAATTTTCAAGAAAAAACCGCAAGAGAGACACAAGCCTTTAATCCTGTTTCCTCAACTGACTAAAGACGTGTGTCTCTCTTGCGGCTTTTGCCGTTATTTATTTCTTATCACTTGCCGCTCGGACGGCCGCCCTGACGACCACCCTGACGGTCCTTGCGTGCTGGCAGAGGCTTGGCATCCTCAGTGAGTTTGAGCTCCGATCCGTTTGAAAGCTCCACTTCATATCCGCCACGCTTGCGCGATATTTCCACGATGGTCTGACCTTTAAAGTTGGTATCGACATATTTCACGATAGCCGAAGGGATAATTTCGGAGGGTACAGCCGTGCCGCGGGCGGCCTTGACTTCCTTCCACTGTCCGTCCGACATGAAGTCAATCTCGGCTCCGCTCACAAGGTCTACCTCATACTCGGTGCCGCGACGGCCATTGTCCTTCTCAGCCTTTTTCACCTGGTCCTTGGGAAAATACTTGGTGATAAAGGCCTGAGCCGCCTTGGGAAGTTCAGACTGATTGATAGGTGTACCGGCATACATTGCCGAACTTACAGATGCTGCGATTGCCACGAGCATCAGTGTCATGAATTTTTTCATCGTTTTTGTTTGTTTTATTTGGGTTGAAAAATATTGCTGAGATTGTTGAATGCCTGGATGTATTTGCGTCCTACAGGTATGGGACGAGGATGATTGCGCAGATAGATTGTGCGGTTGGAAAACCGCTCGATGGCGGCGGTCGATACTATATATGAGCGATGTACCCTCACAAATCTGTCGGACGGCAACACTGACTCCATCTCTTTCATTGTAATCTGTGACATCAGCATCGGCTTATCCTTACGGTAGACCTTCACGTAATTGTCCATCGCTTCGATTAGTATTATGTCTTTGAGACCGACTATTACAGTCTTGTGCTCCGCTTTCAGAGCCAGACTGCCGGGGTCATCGTCCTGCCATGCAGGACGGATAAATTTTCCGGCTTTCTCCATAGCCCGTTCAAACCGGGGATAGAAAATAGGCTTGTGGAGAAAATCGACAGCATCGACATTAAAGCCGTCGAGCGCGTATTGCGAAAATGCGGTCGTGAATATCAGACATGTGCCTTGAGGTAGCTCGGCGGCCAGCTCAATGCCGTTGTGAGAATTCATCTCTATGTCCAGAAACACTATATCGGGCCGCGTGGCACGCACACATTCCATACCCGAGACGGGCGATGTGAAACACTGAAGCTCGACATCGCCATAACGCTTGCAGTATTCCTCGATTATGCTCAGAGCTATCGGCTCGTCATCTATGGCTACACACTTGATCATCTGGTCAGTTCTATGCTTAATTTTACTTGATAAAAGGTGCCGTCATTGTCTATGTTTATCTTATGGGCTGACGGATACAACAGTTCGAGCCGTCTACGGCAATTCTCAATGCCCATATGTTCGCCTATGCGCCTTACGGGAAATATGCGGTTGCGAGTGGCAAATTCGAGCCGTCCGTCACACTCCCTCAACACGATGGTGATGACACTCTTCTCCACCGGCGAGACTCCGTGTTTGAAACAGTTCTCGACAAAAGTCACAAGAAGCATCGGCGGCACTTTAAGGTCGTCATGGGCCACATCAATGTCGAGCGACACTTCGGTCATTTCGTTAAGCCGTAGCGACTGAAGGCCAACGTATTGCCTGATGTAATCGGCCTCGTCGGACAGCGGCACAAGATCACGCTGCGAAGTGGTGTGGACATAGCGCATCATGGATATAAACTTCTCAAGCGACTCCAGAGCCTTTTCATTATGAGTTAGAAACAGCCCGTAGAGCGAGTTGAGTGTATTAAACATGAAGTGTGGCTTTATCTGAGCCTTGTAGAGAGCTATCTCGGCCTTTTCGCGCTCCGCTTCCACTGCACGACGCCTGGCTTTCTGAAGATTGGCCTGAGTCAGCAGCCCGACTGCAAAACTGAACGCCTCGACTATCATGAATAGCGACCACACGGCCTGCTGATATTGCTGAATGTTGGGAAACACTCTTGTGATGCCGACATCATGTATATTGGGCTTGGGATTGTAGAGACTGACTTGGGCGAGCGCGAAAGTACCCGCTGCCGACACCAGTATCATAATAATGCCGAACGCCATGAGGCGTCCTCCGCGAAACAATGCCGGGACCGTCAGAAAACGGTTGAAGAAATATACCGCATACAACCACACGCCCACGGTAAAAATATACCAGGGGAAGTTGTGATACCATCGCTCGATAGGAAAAATCATTGCCATGACCGGCAATACGATTATGCAGAAAGCGAGGTCGATATATAGCGATACATTCTTCATTCGTCCTGTGACACCTGATTGCGGATACAAAGTTAAATATTTTATAATTAGCGTCCTACAACGCCCTGAGTCGTTAGCCATCACTCAAGAGCAGTTGGCCAATATATGATAGACGGCTGTATTGCCAAAAGGTTTAATCATGTAATTTTGTCCCCAAAAAACATAACGTGTGATGACAGTAAAGACATTCATCGACCGCCCTATTCTGGCCGGAGTCATATCAGTGCTCATAGTAATCCTCGGAGTAATCGGACTGGTGCAATTACCTATCGAACAATTCCCCAACATCGCCCCTCCGACTGTAAGAGTATCCGCATCCTACACGGGAGCCAATGCCGAGACTGTGCTCAAGAGTGTGATCGTGCCGCTTGAGGAGTCGCTCAACGGAGTTGAGGATATGATGTATATGACATCTACAGCCACCAATACCGGCACCGCCTCGATAACCATCTATTTCAAACAGGGGACCGATGCCGACATGGCAGTGGTGAATGTTCAGAACCGTGTGGCGTCAGCCCAGGGACTCCTCCCGGCCGAAGTGACCAAAAGCGGTGTCACCGTGCGCAAACGTCAGAACAGTACGCTCAAATCCATCACCCTCTATAGTCCCGACGACTCCTTCGACGCGAGTTTTCTCACCAACTACATGAAAATCAACATCGAGCCACAGATCTCACGTATCGCAGGCGTAGGCGAACATATTCAGTGCCGAATATGCCATGCGCATATGGCTTGATCCCGCAAGAATGTCACAGTATGGACTCACCCCGGCCGATATCAACCAGGTGCTCGCCCAACAGAACCTCGAATCACCAACAGGCACACTCGGAGCCGAGTCGATGAACACGTTTCAATACGTTCTAAAATATCGCGGACGTTATGAAGAAGCCGCCGACTACGAAAACATGGTAATCAAATCCCTCCCCAACAGCAACCTTCTTCGGCTCAAAGACGTAGCTACCGTCGAGCTCGGATCGGTCAACTATGCAATGCTCAGCGAGACCTCTGGCCATCCGGGAGCAAACGCAATGATAGCCCAGACAGCCGGCTCCAACGCCAACGAAGTCATCACCGAAATCGACAAGACCCTTGAGGACATACGCGGCAAGCTGCCTCCGGGCATGGTGCTGACCGACATATCAAGCACCAAAGATTTTCTCGACGCATCTATCGGCAAAGTAATCGAGACTCTTGTCATAGCTTTGATACTGGTGGTGCTGATAGTCTATCTATTTCTCCACGATCTGCGCGCCACCCTCATCCCCGCCCTGTCGATTATGGTATCGCTCACCGGCACATTCTCCTTCATTTACGCGGTAGGGTTTACACTCAACATGCTCACACTGTTTGCACTCGTACTCGTCATCGGCACTGTTGTCGATGACTCGGTGGTGGTAGTCGAAGCCGTACAAGCCAAATTTGACAGCGGCCACAAAGACCCATATCAGGCTACAGCCTCGGCTATGGGCGGACTCTCGGCCGCACTCATCACTACGACAGTGGTATTCATGGCAGTCTTTATACCCGTATGCTTTATGGGCGGGACATCCGGAACGTTCTACACGCAGTTTGGTCTCACAATGGCTGTGGCGGTGGGCATCTCGCTCATCAACGCCATGACGCTATGCCCGGCCCTCAGCGCGCTGCTCATGCGTCCGGCCAAAGAGGACAGCAGCCGGCACGGATTTGTGAAACGATTTCATTATGCTTTCGACCGTTCGTTTGCCGCCGTGACCGGACAATACCGCAGCGGCGTTATGTTTCTGTTTCGTTTCCGCTGGATAGTCCTGACTCTGTTTCTACTCTCGGGAGGCGCGCTGGTGTGGCTTGTGTCAACCACCAAGACAGGGCTTGTGCCACAGGAGGACATGGGCACAATCAGTCTAAATGTCCAGGTAGCTCCAGGCAGCAATCTTGCCGAGACAAGCGAGATTATGGACCGTATAGAGGATGCGATCAAGGATATTCCCGACATCTACATATATTCGCGCGTGACCGGTAAAAATGCCCGTCACGACCAATCGGCATCAGCCGGTTCATTCAACATACGTCTGCGCGACTGGAGCGAGCGCAAAGGCTCAGGACACGACATCAATGCAATAATACGAGAGATATATAAACGCACTGAAGGCATATCGTCAGCACAGGTACGCGCCTCTCAGTCTCCAATGATATCGGGCTACGGCACAGGCAGCGGCTTTGAGCTTTATGTGCAGGACCGCTCGGGAAAGACTACCGACGAACTTCTGCAAGTGACACGCGAGTTTATCGACTCGCTCAACTCCCGACCCGAAATCTCGCGGGCCTACACCACCTTCGACACCAAGTATCCCCAGTACATGGTAGAGGTCGATGCTGCGAAATGCCTCAGGATGAATGTTTCTCCGTCAGATGTGTTGTCGACTCTTGCCGGATATGTCGGCGGCAGTTATTCGTCAAACCTCAACCGATTCACCAAGCTCTATCGAGTAATGGTTCAGGCCACACCCGAGGCCCGACTCGACACCGAGTCACTCAAAAGCATGTATGTACGCACCGGCGACGGAGAGATGGCCCCGCTTGACAATTTCATTACACTCACGCGAGTCTACGGCTCGGAAAGTCTGTCGAGATTCAACCTGTTTCCGGCCATTTCGGTGTTTGGCGAGCAGGGCGACGGCTACAGCTCAGGAGAAGCCATCAACGCCATCAAGGAAGTTGCTGACAAATATCTGCCCACAGGCTACGGCTATGAATTTGGCGGCATGTCGCGTGAGGAATCCTCGGCAGGCAACACTACAGTAATCGTATTCAGCATATGCCTCGCGTTTATCTACCTCATCTTATGCGCGCTCTATGAAAGCATTACGATACCTCTGGCCGTAATCGCAGCCGTGCCCATGGGTCTGGCCGGATGTTTCATATTCGCCCGCTGGTGGGGCATTGAAAACAACATCTACATGCAGATAGGACTTATCATGCTCATAGGTCTGCTGGCAAAAACCGCCATACTGCTCACTGAATATGCCACCGCCCGTCGCAAAGAGGGTATGGGACTCATTGCCGCAGCAATTTCTGCGGCCAAAGCCCGCTTCCGTCCCATCATCATGACCTCGGCAACGATGATATTCGGCATGCTTCCGCTTATGTTTGCATCGGGTGTAGGAGCCAACGGTAATATTTCGGTCGGAGTCGGGACTGTAGGCGGACTGCTCTTCGGCACATTGGCTCTGCTGTTTATGGTACCGGTATTCTTCGTTGTATTCCAATACATACACGAACGTATCATGCCCAAGAGAACACGTGGACAGGTAGACATACCAAGCTCGAACCATGGTAATTGACGAGAATACAGGGCGTGGAAGGACTGACTTTTTCATGACTTGCGGTGTATAATTATGCTGCAAAGTTACACATCGGTTATCCCTAAACAGTGCGATAATATCATTAATTATTTTCGATGAATCTCGGTCCGACATGCCCACATCCACCTCGACGTTTACCCATCAAAGCATGCAGTTTGCCACTTTTATATATTTCACAGCCGCCGATACACCATTACATATCAGCAACATACACATGCAATACTCATTAATAGGTATTTTTTGACGAGCATAAACTTCCGACCTTTGCACTGCTAAAACAATAAAAAAAGGTATGACATCTCGGAAAAAGTATTTTTTCAGTATAATCACTCTTCTGACTATCGCAATCTCCACATTCGCCGCAGGAAAACCGGGAATGATCTCAGGTAAAGTGCTATCGACCGACGGTGAACCGATCGACTTTGCCACCGTATTTCTGAAAGGGACATCATACACATGTTCCACCGATGAGAAAGGACTTTATCACCTTTCTGCTCCTGCCGGAGATTACACGATAGTATACACATCCGTAGGATTTGACAAAAAAGAATTTAAAGTAAACCTCAAAGCAGGTGAACGAGACAAAATGGTGGTCAAACTCAAACCATCGACCAATCTCGGTGAAGTAATCGTGGTCGGCAATCAGCTCAGCAAAGTGAAAAACTCAGCTTTCAATGCCACAGCCATCAATACCCGTGAACTCACCAACACCACCAAGACTCTCAGCGAAGCCTTGGCCAAGGCTCCGGGCATGAAGATACGCGAGAGCGGAGGCGTAGGGTCTGACATGGCTGTGACAATGGACGGCTTCAGCGGCAAGCATGTCAAAGTGTTTATCGACGGCGTGCCGCAGGAAGGCGTAGGAAGCTCGTTCGGGCTCAATAATATCCCGGTCAACTTTGCCGACCGCATAGAGATTTACCGCGGAGTCGTGCCTGTAGGGTTCGGAGCCGATGCCATCGGCGGCATCATCAATATCGTAACACCACGACGCCAGCGCAAATGGTTTATGGACGCATCTTATTCCTATGGTTCGTTCAACACCCACAAATCATATGTCAACTTTGGCCAGACTCTCCGTAACGGTTTTAAATACGAGATAAACGCTTTTCAGAACTATTCCGACAACAACTACAAGGTAGATGTGCCCGTCGAAGACTTTACCACCGGCTCACTCGACACCAAGACTTTGTATCGTGTAAACCGCTTCAATGACAAATATCATAATGAGGCTGTGATGGCTAAACTCGGTTTTGTCAACAAGAGCTGGGCCGACCGCATACTGGTAGGCATCAACTATTCTCACATGTATCAGGAAGTGCAGACCGGTGTGCGACAAAAAATAGTGTTCGGACAGAAACATCGTCACGGCAATACGCTCATGGGGTCACTGGAATACAGCAAGCGCAACCTTCTCACACAAGGGCTTGATGTGTCGTTCAACGCTAACTACAACCGCAACCTCAACACCAATGTCGACACCGCAGCCGTAAGATACAACTGGCTTGGCGAGACTATTCCCATCAGCTCTCCCGGCGAACAGTCCAACCAGCTCTCCGAAGCATGCAACAACAACTGGACTGCGACATTCACTGCCAACTACCGCCTCGGAAGGCACCACATGTTCACGCTCAACAATGTGTTCAACACATTCAACCGCTCCAACCGCAACCTCCTTACCACGCCACCGAGCGAAGATGAGTTTGCAAAGGTCACAAGCAAAAACATCGTAGGTCTTTCCTATCGCTACACGCCTGTCCGACAGGTGAGTCTCTCGGCTTTCGGCAAACAATATCACCAATATGTGTCGGGCCCGGTCGCCACGACATCAGCCCAGGACGAATATACCGTTGCCTCACACACTGTCGATTATTTAGGATATGGAGTGGCCGGCACATGGTTCATGCCGCTCGGATTTCAGCTCAAAGCCTCATATGAGAAAGCCTATCGTCTGCCGACCATCGAAGAAATATTCGGTGACGAAGACCTTGAGATGGGCGAGATGGACATCAAGCCGGAGTCAAGCAACAACATCAACCTCAATCTCAGCTATGACGCCACTTTTGGCAGCCACACAATGTATGTGGAATCGGGTCTGATCTATCGCGATACCCGCGACTACATACAGCGCAACATCGCATCGCTCTCAGGCGGAAAATTTGCCGCGACCTATATAAATTACGGCAAAGTCAAGACCGCCGGAGTAAACGTGTCGGCCCGCTACAACTTCTCCAAATGGATGAGCCTCGGCGGAAACCTCACCTACATGAATGTACGTGACAAATGCCGCACGATGCCCAACACCACTGCGGCCAACCTCTCCTACGGTCAGCGCATGCCCAATCTGCCCTACTTCTTCGCCGACTCCGACATCAACTTCTATTGGATCGGTCTCGGTCGCAAGGCCAATACTCTGACAGTCACGTATGACAACCAATACACCCGCAAGTTCTGCTACTATTCGTCAATCATCGGATCAAACAGCGATGAGTATATGATACCCGACCAGTTTGCCCACAATCTGACATTTACCTACAGCATCCGCAGCGGTCGCTACAATATATCGCTGGAGTGTCGCAACTTCACCGACGCCAAGCTCTATGACAACTTCAGTCTCCAGAAAGCAGGACGCGCATTTTATGGCAAATTCAGAATATACTTCGGAAATTAATAATTAACAAAATCATAAATCACCCAATGAAAAAACAGTTTGTATGGGCTTGTGCCCTTGCCGTGTCGGCCTCTGCGCTGACCGCCTGCTCTGATGACAATGACAACGCCGGCAGCAATGACTACAACGGTGCCTCATGCGGCCCGCAGTTTGTCATCGCTACTACCGTAAGCGCGTCGGGCAATTCCTCTTACGTACTTCTCTCCGCGCCCTCGCTTGATGAAGGCAGCGTGTCGCCTATCAATAACGGATGTACCAATTCGGGAGCCACACAGTGGGTGTATAACGGAGACTATGTATATGGCCTGCAATATCGTCAGGGTAACGACGGCGCGACACAGCGATTCGCTCTCCGGCCCGACGGCAAAATCGAAGCCGACTCAAGAGAATTTTTCATCTCACGTTTCTCCTCCTACGGCATAGCCGGCGATAACATTTTCACGATGTCGACCGCCGATGGCCTCTCTGAATATGCTGATGCCAACGGCTATACTCCCAAGACTCTGACCTTCACTCGCCTCGACTGCGAGAACGGCACATCGACTTCCAACGTCAATACCGGCAACCGCTATTCGGTAGAGAACTATGTAGGCACAGGTGAATACGTGACCGTGTGCGGCCTTGAACCTGTCGGTTCACGTATCTTTGCAGGAATCGTTCCCATGGGTCTCAGCCAGTACGGCTATGCTGACGGCAACGGCAAATGGCTCCGCAGCGAAGAGTATCGCGACCTTGTAACAACTGCCGACGGTGGCTCTGGCGGAGGCTCTTACAAAAAAGGAGAGATCTCCGGCACACAGTATCCCGACAGATGTTATGTTGCCATCTATGACAATAACGACCTGCTCAACCCTACCATCGCGATGACTGAAAAAATCAGCTCGCCTGCCGGGCGTTATCGTTCACAGTATTATCAGTCGGTATGGGCCGACGACAAGGGTGATGTGTACGTATTCTCACCCAGCTATGCCAAGACCATGACCTCCGACCTGCAGAAAGCCACAGTGAATGCCGGTGTGGCACGCATTCCCAACGGGGCCAACGATTTTGACGATTATTACTGCGATATCGAAAGCCTCTCGGGGGGCTATTCATTCCTTCGCAACTGGTATATCAGCGACAGTTACTTCCTTATGCAGATGTATGACAAAAAACTGAACGCAGGCGGCACCCTGACTGCCCTCTCGCTTGCCATCTTCGACGCTGAGGCCAAGACTCTGAAATATGTCGACATGCCTGACAACGTATCGGCTATAGGCAAGACCATATATGCCCGCAACGGATATGTCTACATCCCCATCAGCTTCACCGAGGGTTATCCCATAATTTATCGCATCGACCCGAAGACCGCTGTGGCCACCAAGGGCCTGACTGTCGAAGTGACTTCAATCGAGAGCATCGGTCTTCTCAATCCGATTGACTGATAAAGCGACAAAAGATATATGAAACTGTTCAGAAAACTCCATCTGTGGCTGTCGGTGCCATTTGGCATCTTCATCACACTGATATGCTTCTCGGGCGGCATGCTCATTTTCGAGCAGGAGATCACCAGAGCTATAAAAAGCGATGTATATTATGTGACGTCAGCCGGCGAGACCACTATCCCCATGGGAGAACTCATGGAGACTGTCAAAGCCACCCTGCCCGACAGTGTTTCTATCACAGGCGTCACAGTATTTTCCGATCCAGGACGCACCTACCAGGTAGCACTTTCCAAGCCACGTCGCGCGTCACTGTTCATCGACCAGTATTCAGGAGAAATCACAGGCCGCTATGAACGTCTCGGATTTTTCTCCTTCATGTTCAAGATGCATCGCTGGCTTCTTGACAGTGCCAATCCCCACGGAGACGGGCTGAAGATAGGCAAGCTCCTTGTAGGCATCTCGACCATCATCTTTGTCATCGCACTTATCACCGGCATAGTGCTTTGGTGGCCACGTGCACGCCACAATTTCAAGCACAGCATGTCAATATCCCTATCCAACGGATGGAAAGGTTTCTGGAAAGGTCTGCATGTGGCAGGCGGCATGTACGCGCTGATTTTCGTGCTCGCGATGGCTCTAACCGGCCTAACCTATTCGTTCAGCTGGTATCGCACAGCTTTCTATGCCATATGCGGTGTAGAGCATACGCCTCGCAATTTCGGACAAGGCACTCCTACAGCCGAAGGCAACAAAGAGAGTCGTGGCAATCGTGGCGGACGAGGTGAAGGGCGAGGCAATCGTAGCCATGGAGGCGGTGAATATCGCGGTGGCCATAAACGCTCCGAGTTTGGACGCTGGCAGCAGGTGTATGACGAACTTAAAGTCAAGAATCCTGATGCTCCCCAGATTTCAGTCGGTCCGGAGACCGCGTCAGTAACCATCGGCAATTATGGCAATCCGCGTGCGGCCGACCGTTATGAGTTCAACCGTCGCACAGGCGAGCTGACTCTCTCCGCGCCCTATGCATCTGCCGTTGAAGCCGACAAACTGCGTGGATGGATTTACTCCATCCACACCGGAAGTCTCGGCGGATTTGTCACCCGTCTGCTATGGCTGCTCAGCTCTCTGCTGGGCGCATCGCTTCCGCTCACTGGCTATTATCTTTGGATCAAGCACATGGGCAAGAAAAAAGACGGTTACCATCCTCATGTCCGGGCATAGACTTCATGCATAAAAGGATAGATTAGATTGGAATATAGCAGTTGTCACTTCATCTTTGTGACAACTGCTATATTTTTTCTCTCACGCCACCGGCACGGCTGAGGCTGAACAGTCCGGCCATGATGGCAAAGCCTATAGCGGCATACAGACACACGCGCACCGATGTTACTACACCCGTCGTCATAGCAAATACAATGGTGACGAAAGTCGCACCCAACGTCTGCCCGACAAGACGGGCGGTACTCTGCATGCCGCCCGCACCGCCGGTACGATGTACAGGGGTGGCCATAACCATTACGATATTGTTAGGAGTCTGAAACAGGCCGAAACCAATGCCACACACGGCCATGCGCCACGCTATATTCCACTCGGCTATTCCCGACGATGGCGCGGAAATCAGCAACACCACTCCGACCGCATAGACAGCCATGCCGCATGCAGCAGTGATTCCGGCATTATGACGCTCGACATAACTGGCTGCCAACGGCGATACTATCATTGTGGCCAACGGCCACGGCGTCATAAGAAGCCCAGTAGTTATTTCCGAGAACCCATAACTGTTGAGAAACATAAACGGCAACGCAATCATCGCCAGATTCTGGGCTATGAAAGAGCACACCGATGTGGAGATGCTCAGCGAATAAAGCCTTATACCAAACAGGTCGACCGGCAACATCGGCGATTCCATGCCAAGCTGACGGCGCACATAGAAAATGCCTGTCACAACTCCGACTGCCAGTATACACGTATTGACTGTCACATCACCCTTTCGGGCAAAATTACCGACCGACAGAAATATTAGCCCGAACACTACTACATTGAGTATCGCACTCAACCAATCATAATGTCCGTGATGCTCTCTTGAGGGATTTGGAGGCAATAGCTTCTTGCCAAGAATAAATGCAACAAGTCCAAAAGGCACATTTATGAGAAAAAGCCAATGCCACGACGCGCCTGAAAGCACAGCTCCTGCTATGGTAGGTCCGGCAGCGGTCGCTATGGCGATGACCATAGCATTAAGAGCCAGCCCGCGGCCAAGCACCTCGCGCGGATATATGAGCCGCGTAAGGGCTATATTCACACCCATGACACTTGCGGCCCCTACCCCTTGCAATGCCCTGGCGGCTACAATCATGGCAAACGACCCGGACAATGCGCACATCACTGACGAAATCGTAAAGACCAGCACTCCGGCCATGAAACACCGACGATAACTGTATCGGTCGCCAAACGATGACATCGGTAGCAAAAGCATGGTAATGACCAACTGATAGACTGTAACAATCCATACAGCATCCGAGTCGGATATGCCAAACTTATCAGCCATAACCGGCAGCGCGACATTGACTACCGTGACATCCAGCACAGTCATCACAAGGACTATCAGCACAGCGATGACAGCCACATAATTTCTTATCGAAAACTTAACAGCAGACATATTGTCATTTCTTTCTTAACCTTATATTTTGAAAAACGTGATTGCTTATTTAAGTAATAAGATACGTTCCCTTAAAAAAGTTTAATTTTACCCGTAAACAATACGTTTATGATGGTAAAATACATTAATTAAACCGATATTGGCAATAAAAATTATCAGCAAATCGATTGCAATATGGCCGTCAAACTATTAAATTTGCAAAATAATACCTCCAATAACACCAACCTATGCAAAAAAATGCGGATGGCAATCGAACACGAGCTTAAAAATATGACTCTCCGGCAACTGTGGGAACTGTTCCCGATAGTACTGACACCACATCAGTCTCAATGGATGATATGGGCCGATGAGGAGTGTGAAAGCCTTTACCGATTATTGTCCGTCATCTCGCCGTTAACAATCACTCATATCGGCAGCACAGCTATCGAGGGGATTCATGCCAAGCCAATTATCGACCTCCTTGTCGAAATTACTGCCAATCATGATTGGGAGAATGTCAAGGCACGTATGGAGTCGGCTGGATATATATGTATGTCAGCATCTATCGGCAGAATGAGTTTCAACAAAGGTTACACACCAGACGGATATGCCGACAGAGTGTTCCACATCCACGTCCGTGCTTACGGAGATAACGATGAAATCTATTTTCGTGACTATCTGAGGAGCCACCCCGAGACGGCTCGGGAATATGAGATGCTCAAACTAAGTCTACTGCCAAAATACAAGAATGACCGCGACGCATATACTGCGGCCAAATCAGACTTTGTAACCCGCATCACATCTATTGCAAAAGTATCGGCAAGTCGAAGAAGAATATGCCTTCTGACCTTAGCCAAGCCTTTGGATGGTTTAAACTTGCCACCGAAAACGCGTTAACCAATAAGGAATTATGCAATTAAAAAAAGATAGCTACCCCGAAACATTTTTACATGAACCACAATAATTAATGCCGACCGATGAATACACAACATGTGCTTATTACAAAGAATGGCGAGCAAAGGACCTCAAATGTGACATACGAACGCATATTCAATGCCCTGTACAATATCAAGTCCAACGAATATGTCACTCTGGAAAAGTGCCTCCCTGTCAAAATCATCCGGGAGGCCGAGGCTTTTGCCATGACATTCTATAAAGATTCGCGCTTCGCCGTATATTTCAGAGTACGGAAAACCGTGTTGCGGATGTGCAAAAACGGGATTGATTGCGAAAAAGCCATAGGCATGATGTGCGACTTCTTCCACTCGGCCAAATTGCCCGACATGACTGACTGGGCATGCGAGGAGCTGAGACCCGAGCCACAAAAGACATCGACAAGCCTTATGGTAGATGGCCAGGAATTCCGACATTTTGACTTTTCCGATGTTATGGCCGCACTTGAGAATATACGCGACGGTGTGTCGCGGTGGCTTAACTATACCATCTCCGGCGACAATGGCGGATACATGACCGTACGACGGTGTGAAAAGTCTGACGCTACCACCGCCTATAAAGTCGAATGGGTCAGATGGAACGATTCAGAGCCGACAGGATGTCGCGGGGTCATTACCGACTTCGCGGCTTTACGCGGATGGCTGTGGGAACTCGCGCTCAGTAATGAGTATCCCGCCCCCGGACCGCAATGGATAAATTTTGATGTCAACGATTATTTTCAGAAATTAGTATTCCGATTTTTAGACGAAGACGATGAACGGTAAATACAGCCTGCCTGTCGTGAAGGCAGTGGATCTTATATGGACAAGTTTTGACCGCGAGGAGATACATCGCGGCTATGCGATGCTTATGCAGGCGGCACAGCAGGGTGACGCCGACGCGTTGTGCTTCATTGCTCGCTGCTTCATGGGCGAAGAATACGTGTGGAGCGGGGCCGGCTTCGCCACCGACGATGCCAACGCTTCGATGCTGATGCAGAAAAGCGCGCTGACGGGAAGTGCCACCGGTGTGCTTTGTGCGGTGAGAAGCGGCAACTTCACCCCTGCTGTGCAGCGCGGCATGCCTTTTGCCTCTTTCAAGGAGGCTTTTGACGAAATACTCGGGCAGGCCGAGCGTGGAAATGCTTTTTGTTGCTACATGATAGGCAACGTCTATTTCTGGGGCGACTATCTTCTCGTGGAGCCCGACCTTGCCAAGAAGTTCAAGGATGAAAACAAATATAATGCCTGGGCCTATCCGATAGCAAAAGAATGGTATGAACGTAGCTTCCGGGGACGAGTATGTGCCGGCTGGGGCAACTACTGCGACATACGCAAATCGGGATTATGCGACATCAAGCAGGATGTCTACGAGGCATATTTCAGCGCACTTGCTGAAATATCGCCTGTAATATGCAACAACTACGGATTTTATCTCGAGACCGAAAAGAATAATCCCGAAGCCGGCCTCACTTACTATGCCAAAGCAGCCATGCGGGGCGACATGCAGGGTGCTTATAATGCCGGTCTGGACTATGACCAGGGAGTCGGCGTGCCGCAGGACATCGACACAGCTTTCGATTTTTACGAACTGGCCGCCTTCGGAAATCATCCGGGCGGACAGTGGCAGGTGGGCTACTACCATTTCCACGGCTGGGGTAAAGTCGAACAGGATTACGCAAAAGCGGCCGACTGGTTTGAAAAAGCATACGCCAATCCCAAATGCAAGGGCAGAAACAAACTGCAGTCAGCAGCCTATCTCGGCATATGCTACCAGGAAGGGCTCGGAGTAGTGCAGGACGATGACGCGGCTCTGGAATATCTCCTGGAGGCCGAAGAAGGCATCGATGACTTGTGGGAGCCAATAAACGGCATGGTGCTCAACGCTCTTGGAGTAGCCTATGCTTTCGGCCGCGGCACGGAGGAGGACGAAGAGCTGGCTTACCAATATTTTGAAGATGCAGCAAAGCTCGGATCGGAGGAAGCCCGGAAAAATCTCAAAGAGATGAACTCAATCGATCCGACCAATGGACAATCCCACAACGGAAAAAAAGAAATCGATCCCTTCTATCATAACCTGACGAAAAAAATCATAGACGCAGTGACCAAAGACATGCAGGAGATACTCTCACAGGTGGGTGACGAGCATATCTACGCGGCTGCATTGGTCACCGACAGCAATTGTGTCACTCTATTTCTCGCCGTCAACACCATAGAGTATCTGGCAGCCAATGATGACCCGGACAGCGAAACCCAATGGATGCCTGACGAATGGGGATATTCCGATGCCGACAACAGCCAACTGTCAAAACTCAGCAAATCGCTTTGGCAGCATTACAGCAACCTTCCGGGCGAAAAATTCTTCATCGATGCGGTAATATCAGCCATGAAACAGCTCAGGGACACAGGTGCCTTTGGGAAACACACCGGCGGGATGACTTGTTTCGTCTCCATGTCGGATGATGACAACGCCGAAAGCATTGAGAACGAATCAGCAATCCGAATAAATCCGCCATCCTTAGCCGCTACATTCCTGGACCGCGAGATATAACCAAATCCATTGCGATTGAAAATCATCGTAAAGACTTTGCTCTATCTGCATTTTGGGAATTTAAACTGTCTTATCCTGAAAAAGTTGGCTCATAAATGGAAAAAATCATGAGTCAACTTTTTCAGGATAAGACAGTTCCGAGGTGACGCATGAATTACACCGTCAGTAAATTCCTTAGCATTTTATGGAATTTTCAGAACCGCATTGAAAGTCAATGCTGAAATTATCACCAATATTCCAAAGGTCAACCGTTGGAATCCGACAACCTATTTATGATGTTTCCAATAATAAGCACATATACATACAGCAGTCATTAGCTCCGACACTGCCAGCGCAATCCATATTCCTGTCACTCCTATAGCGGTTGGAAGCAACAAAAACGATGGTATTAGAAATACCGGGCCTCTCAGCAAGGAAAATAATACGGAGGGGGCAACCTTGCCTATACTTTGGAAGTAGCCTATGGAAGCGATATTGAATATATAGGGGATGGCACAAAGCGCATAATAAGGGAATGCAGAAACGGCTATATTGCCGGAAGTGCTTTCAACCGAAAGAAAAATATCTGTCAGCGGGTATCTTCCAAGCAAAAACAACGCCCCCATTATCAATCCGCTGATTATCGCCGTCTTTATGGCAACCCTTTCCGTCGATTTCACGCGCTGAAAGTCACCGTAACCGTAGTTGAAACTTATAATCGGCTGTGCGCCTTGGGCTATTGAGTTGCCTACAAGAAATACAAACGGCAGATAATAACATATCAATCCGAATGCTCCGACCCCTGCATCGCCGAGATATTTCATCGTCATTATATTTCCAAGAAACATTGTCAACGCCATGACACCCTCGCCAAGCATACCCGAAACGCCTATTTTGCATTGTAGCCAAAGATTATTCAGCCATCCTTTCCAGCTTGCCGGATTTATCGGATTAAGCAATCTGAGTGACCTCGCGTAACCTGTGAGGTAGACAAGCACGACAGCAGCACCGACAACATAAGAAAGCGATGTGGCAATAGCTGCTCCTTTTATTCCCATTCCCAAAGGGAAAATCAATACATAATCCAATATGATGTTTACCAGTGCCCGCAATAACGTACACCACATTGCAAGCTTCGGATTTCCGTCAACCCTGAGTACAAACAGCCCTATCATGGCAAAGATGTCAAACAGGAATCCGGGAAGAATATAAACGAGGTATTCTACTGACACGCCTGTCAGAGTGTCTGAGGCGCCAAGAATTCTGACGGTTGCAGCAGGAGATATGAACATGACGGACACAACAAAAGAGACGGTCAAAAAACCGAAAATCATACTTTGGGTTACATGCCTCCTCGCTGTTATCACATCTCCTTTTGCCAGCGCAATGGAGGCTGCAACAGAACTGCCCATGCCAAGCATAAGGCCAAGCCCGACAAAGAGCATCAACGGTGCCCATACGAGATTTACGGCAGCAACACCATCGGCACCAACGCCGTTACCGACAAATATTCCATCGGTAACAGTTACAAGCGATACGGCGAGCATACCGCCAAGGGTCGGGTAAAAATATTTACGAAACAGAGAATGAATCGGTGAAGTCTGTAGCTCCTTGTCTGTTATTTCCATATCCGGTTTTTAGTTTGCAAAATTAGCATTAATCCTAAAGATAATTTGGTGAATATAATTCCAGTTATGGTATATTTCAGGACAAATTCGTAAATTCGCACTTACTATGACACGACAGAATACAAATACACTACCGGCCGGAGCTGCTTTTGGCGTAAAATATCGGTTCAGCGGGATGTTGCTTGTCCTTGTTAAATCCGGCGAGGCGGCTGTTTCCATAAATGTATCGAGGCATAGATTGGCAACGGCAGACTTCATCATGCTTGCCGAGGAAGTATCCGTGATATGGCATTCCGTAAGTACAGATTTCTCCGCCGAGATAATAATTATACCGGAGCGAATCTATCAGGAAGTGTCATACCGCATACCCACCACGGCCTATTGGGATGCAGTGGAAATCGAGCCGGTGTTTCATCTCTCGAAAACATTATACCAGCTCATTGATTCATGGTGTCACATCTGGCATTTTCTGCAAGACACAACCGGAAACTCTTATCAAGACTCGGAGCTTACCTCCCATTTCCTCACTCTTTTCCTCGCGGTGGAGGATTACATCAAAAACAATGCAGGCGGAAAAGGCAGAAAAATGGATTCCGGCTCACGAAAAATCATGAACCGTTTTTATTCCCTATTGGCACTGCACAGCAAAGACAACATGAGCGTGGCAGAGTATGCCGACAAACTGAATATAACCTCGTCATATCTGAATAAGATCTGTGCCAGGAACAGACAGCCATCGCCAAAAGAGATTATCGATCAACAGACAGTCGTAGAGGTAAAAACATTGCTGCTGACAACACGGAAACCTATAAAGGAGATAGCATTGGACGTGAATTTCAAAGATGACTCCTACCTATGCCGTTTCTTTCGCCGCATGACAGGGCAAAGTCCGAAGGAATATCGGGAAAACAATTCATAGCCGCTTACCCATTGTCCTATGGTCGATGTTCCCTCAAAAATAGGTTTGGTTCAGTATTAGATATATACATAAACTAAACCGAACCAATAAATATATGCTTGGCGAAAGAAATGACAACACTGACAAACATTGTATTGAAGGATTCGTGCGAATAGCTGTCTCTGACTCCGGGAAAGGTTATTGAT
>ERZ778515.1073-NODE-1073-length-20939-cov-7.563829_pt1 | contig 20939 bp, 16 predicted proteins | sample MGYA00510343_ERZ778515 | MGnify/ENA primary metagenome ERZ778515 (study PRJEB29527, sample SAMN07138965) | mouse gut metagenome | material: feces | host: mouse | place: China:Nanjing | collected 2016-01-25 ...
GTGAGAGGTAATGCTTTTTTCTTAGCGCAATAAGGCGTTTGCTGATTAGATTTTTTTCGCCGGAGCTGGTTTTGGGCTTTGGCATAACGAAAACCTTCTTTCCATGATGTTACGTATCACTTTTACAACCTAATATTAATGATTTTAAGGGATAAAGAAGAAAAATAGGGTTGTAAAAACGGGACAAATAAGGAATTATAAAGGAAGTAGGGAGAGATTGTCATGAAAACAAGTCAATTGAAAAATATTGTTATTCCACTGTTGGACTGGTATCATAACAACAGTAGAGAGCTTCCCTGGAGGGAAAACAAGGACCCATACAGAATATGGATATCAGAGATAATGTTACAACAGACAAGAGTTGAGGCTGTAATTTCATATTATGAGCGCTTTATGAAGCGTTTTCCTACTGTGGAATCACTCGCAGTGTGTGAGGATGAAGAACTCTTTAAACTGTGGGAAGGGTTGGGATACTATACACGTGCACGAAATCTAAAAAAGGCAGCGCAGGTAATCTGTACGCATTTTCAAGGACAATTTCCAAGCCAGTTTGATCAAATTCTTGCTCTGCCTGGAATTGGCGTATACACAGCAGGAGCAATTGCATCAATTGCCTTTGAGCAGGCGAGAGCGGCTGTGGATGGAAATGTGTTGCGCGTAATTACTAGATTGACAGGAGACAATCGTGATATTACAGATGCAAAGTTTCGAGATGAGATTACAAAGGTGTTGGAGGACAGTTATCCTCAAAGTCAAAGAGGAGATTTTACGCAAAGTTTGATGGAACTTGGAGCGGTTGTTTGTGTACCTAATGGAGCACCTCAATGTAACAGGTGTCCATTAAGCAAATTTTGCGATGCTTACAGCAATGGAACACAGCTTTTATATCCAGTGAAGAAAAAGAAATCCGCTCGTAAGATGGAGCAAAAAACAGTTTTGATACTTTCCTTTCAAGACAAAATTGCCCTTCGCAAGCGGGAAGGTGATGGTGTTTTGTCTGGAATGTGGGAGCTGCCAAATCAGGAAGGAACACTGACAAGGCAGCAGGTTTATCAATGGCTTGCCAAAAAAGGGGTTATAGTGGATACAATAAAAGAACCCTCTAATAAAAAGAAGCAATTAAAGCATATTTTTACCCATATAGAGTGGCATATGACTTACTGGATAATTTCTTGTAGTACGACTGGAACGGATCAGAATTTTGTGTGGGTTACAGACGAACAACTAGAACAGGATATCGCACTTCCGACGGCTTTTAAAAAGGTGTATCAAGCAGCTTTACAAGAGCGTTGTGTACGTGAAAAAATTTAGCAATCCTCTTGATCAGGCACATATTCCATAATATCTTCAACACGACAATCAAGAATACTGCATAATCGATTAATAATAAGTGTTTTGACAATCAAATTTTTGCGTAGCCGTTGAAGTTGTGCTTTGTCAACATTGTATTCCTTAATTAGTTTATATTGGCTGATACTTTTTTTCTTGAGCGTTTTCCATAACGGGTCATATTTTATCATTTTCCTTTCCTCCTCATTTGTATAGTCTCTTGGAATCTCTTTTGCACCTGCTTTTGCGATAATATGCACATAAATTAATTAACGTATGTCCTATGTATGTTAATTAAATTGGTACACATCTTATAAAAAAACTTCTCGCAATATTAGGTGCAAAAAGACTTTGAGAGTCTATTTGTATTTTAATGAAGAAAATAGACAAAGAACATGGTGCGTGTACGCACCACAATACCGCGAGTTTATTTGCTAGAGTATAGAAATAAGTAAAACGGGTTACACTATATTTTGTATCTATACAGGATTTTTGCGTTTTTATACGCGCGGGAAAGGTCTTTCCTATTTGATTTTAGAGAAGGAGGATTTTGTTATGTCATTGATTAATCGTGAAATTGTGGATTTTAAAGTGCAATCATTTGTAAATAATGAGTTTAAGGAGGTGACGAAGAAAGACGTTCTTGGTAAATGGAGTGTGTTCTTTTTCTATCCGGCAGACTTTACATTTGTATGTCCTACAGAGCTTGAAGATCTAGCCAATAAATATGAGGAATTTAAAAAGATTGGTTGTGAGATCTACAGTGTGTCTTGTGATACACACTTTGTTCATAAAGCATGGCATGATGTATCCAAGACAATCCAGAAGATACAATATCCAATGCTTGCTGATCCAACTGCTGTTCTTGCAAGAGGTTTTGAAGTTTTGATTGAGGAGGATGGACTTGCAGAGCGCGGAAGCTTTATTGTCAATCCACAAGGTAAAATTGTGGCGTATGAGGTGATTGCAGGAAATGTTGGACGAAATGCAGAGGAACTGTTTCGACGGGTACAGGCATCACAGTTTGTAGCAGAACATGGCGACCAAGTATGTCCGGCAAAATGGCAACCGGGTGGAGAAACTTTGAAGCCAAGTCTTGACTTGGTAGGGCTATTGTAGGTGAGCCAATGAAAGTACACGACAGATTGTATGATGTTATTATAGTTGGAGCTGGGCCAGCAGGTTTGTCAGCTGCAATCTATGCAGCAAGAGCCAAATATAGGGTGCTTGTACTTGAAAAAAACGGAATAGGCGGACAGATTACTATCACTTCAGAGATTGTCAATTACCCTGGTGTGGAGATGGCAGGTGGAAAAGAATTAACAGAGCATATGCGCGTGCAAGCAGAGCGATTTGGAGCAACTTTTGTGGTGGCAGAAGTGTTAGACATGGAGCTTGAACAAGATGTCAAGTGTCTTCACACCACAAAGGGAGATTATGAGGCGTTAGGGGTTATTCTTGCGCCTGGTGCAAATCCTAGAAAACTTGGATTTCAGGGTGAGAAGGAATTTCAGGGGAGAGGTGTGGCGTACTGCGCAACCTGTGACGGAGAGTTTTTTACTGGAAAGGACGTATTTGTTATAGGCGGCGGCTTTGCGGCAGTAGAGGAAGGTATATTTCTTACAAAATACGCTAAAAAAGTCACATTGATAGTGCGTGAACCTGACTATACCTGCGCAAAGATGGTATCCGATCAATTAAAAGATTTTCCCAATATAGAAACAATATTTCATACAGAACTAAAGGAAGTAGGGGGAGAACATGCACTGTCCTATGCAATATTTTTAAATAATGTAGATGGTACACAATGGAGATATGACGCACCACAAGGAGAGACATTTGGAATTTTCGTTTTTGCTGGATATGTGCCAAACACCAAATGGATTACAGACTGTGTGGAACGAAATGAACAGGGGTATTTAATTACAGATATAAACAGGCAAACCAACATTGCAGGGGTGTTTGCAGCGGGTGATGTGTGTGTTAAAAATCTTAGACAGGTTGTGACAGCAGTTTCTGATGGTGCGGTTGCTGCGACTTCGTTGGAGCGTGTTGTGTCGGAGCTTCATACAAAGCTTGATATTCCAGATTTATATCAGACACCAAAGCAGAGTAAAACCTTAGAGAAACAAGATGAACAGACGTATTTTACAAAGGGCGAAGGATTTATTAGCAGCGAAATACGACAGCAACTTACTGGGATTTTTGCAAAGTTTTCTTCGCGCGTTACAGTGCGTGCATGGCTCGATGAAAGTGCTTTTTCCAGTGAGATAAAAGGATTTTTAAATGAGCTTGTCAGTATTACTGATAAAGTTGTATGGACAGAACAGGTGTCAGAGGACGTTGTAAAGCCTGAATATCTGCCGGCGATGGAAGTGCTTGACAGCACAGGAAAAAGCAGTGGAATTTATTTTCATGGGGTGCCGGGAGGGCACGAATTCAATTCTTTTATTATTGCATTGTACAATGTAGCGGGACCTGGACAGGAATTGGACCGCCAAACACAAGAGCAAATTGCAGCGATTTCAGAAAAGACAAATATCAAGATTCTAGTCTCACTCACATGTACGATGTGTCCTGAATCTGTGATGGCAGCACAACGAATTGCAGCCGTATCAGAACAAGTTACAGCGGAGATGCTTGACTTGTCACATTATCCGAAATTAAAGGAAAAGTATCATGTTATGAGTGTTCCTTGTATTGTGATAAATGATAAGACGATTGTATTTGGAAAGAAGAATGTGGAGGAAATGTTAGCCCTGATTTCCTGATTGTTATCAAAAAGAAAGAATTTTATTTAATTGGATGCGTAACAGTTCGATAAAAAGGAACTGTTACGTTTTTATGCAAAAATTTTTCTTGACAAATAAATGAATATATGATTAAATGTTCATATAAGAAATAAAAACCCTAACAAATTACATACGGAAAAGGGAGGTGACAGTGTGATGGATACAAAAGTCACAACAGAGATAATGGAAGACTTGGCAGCAGTGTTTAAGATATTTGGAGATTATACGCGCCTTACAATTCTTTCGTTACTGATGGATCATGAGGAGCTGTGTGTGGGGGACATTGCAGAGCGACTAAATATGACACAGTCGGGAGTAAGTCACCAACTAGCTCTTTTAAAACAAAGTAAGCTCGTAAAGACAAAACGTGAGGGAAAGAGTATCTTTTACTCTATCGCCGATGAGCATGTCTCTGCGATTATCCGTATAGGAATGGAGCATGTGCTGGAAGAGTAGAAGAAACGAATATCAGAAAGGAGAAAATCAATATGAAAAAAACGTACAAAATTGAGGTGGACTGTGCAGCGTGCGCAGCAAAAATGGAGGAGGCAGCAAAGAAGACGACAGGGGTAAAAGATGCGACGGTCGCATTTATGCCGCAGAAGATGAAAGTTGAGTTTGAGGACGATGCAGATGTGACAGCAGTTATGACAGAAGTGTTAAAGAACTGCAAAAAAGTGGAGTCTGACTGTGAGATATTTTTGTAAAGGTTCAAGGACGTTGATGGCTCTGCAGTAAATGCAAGAGCCATTTGTTTCGGAAAAAATTTGGAAAGGAAGTGAGGAAAATGACAAAGAAACAAAAAAAGGTATTGATTCGGATTATTGTCTCCGCAGTACTTGTGGTAGCACTTAGCTTGATATCAGTGGAAAATCCTTATGTGAGATTGGTATTATTTTTGATTCCCTATTTTATTATTGGATATGACATTCTCCGAAAAGCAGTTTTGGGCATTATAAACGGTCAAGTGTTTGATGAAAATTTTTTGATGGCGATTGCCACAGTAGGGGCTATTGTTTTGGGAGAATATCTTGAGGGAACTGCCGTGATGCTTTTTTATCAGGTTGGCGAACTGTTTCAGAGTTATGCGGTAGGAAAAAGCCGCGGAAATATTGCAGCGCTTATGGATATTCGACCAGACTATGCCAATATTGAGCAGGATGGGCAGCTTGAACAAGTTGATCCTGATGATGTAGAGATTGGGACTGTGATTGTTGTACAACCAGGAGAAAAAATTCCAATTGACGGTGTTGTTGTGAGTGGTAATTCAACACTCAATACAAGCGCATTGACCGGTGAGAGCTTGCCTAGAGAAGCTCAGGAAGGAGACGCGGTTATTAGTGGTTGTGTGAACTTATCTGGGGTGCTTCGCATTGAAACGACGCGAGAATTTGGAGAGTCTACAGTGTCAAAAATACTAGATTTGGTTGAAAATTCTAGTATGAAAAAGTCAAAGTCAGAGAATTTTATCACACGGTTTGCAAAGTATTATACTCCAATAGTATGTATTGGCGCACTTGCGCTTGCAGTATTGCCCCCTTTAGGGAATCTTTTGCTGGGAAATCCTGCTAATTGGTCCCAGTGGATTATTCGAGCACTTACAACATTGGTTATTAGTTGCCCTTGTGCGCTTGTTATTTCGATACCACTTAGTTTCTTTGGTGGTATTGGTGGAGCGTCTGCGCAGGGTGTGTTGGTGAAGGGTTCAAACTATTTGGAGGCGCTTTCTGAGACGAGATATGTGGTGTGTGACAAGACTGGAACGTTGACAAAAGGGGTTTTTGAAGTGACCCATATTGCGCCGGCAGAGAAGATGACAGAGGAGGCACTTTTGGAGTTGGCGGCATATGCGGAGAGTTATTCTAATCATCCAATTAGTAGAAGCCTAAAAGAAGCGTATGAAAAAAAAGCAGGAAAAAAGATAGATACTACAAGTGTTTCTGATGTGGAGGAAATCAGCGGGCATGGAGTGTCAGCAGTGATTGACGGCAGAAAAGTTTCAGTAGGAAATGTAAAGTATATGAAATTGTTAAATATTTCATATATAAAACCACAAAAGATTGGAACAGAAGTACATGTTGCAGTTGATGGGAATTATGCGGGGTACCTTTTGATTTCAGATATTATTAAACCCAGTGCAAAGGCGGCGATTGCAGGATTGAAAGCCGCTGGAGTAAAGCAGGTGATTCTGTTGACGGGAGATACAAAAACTGTTGCGGAGGCGGTTGCACAGGAACTTGGTGTGGATGTGGTAAAAAGTGAACTACTGCCAGCAGATAAGGTTGCGGAGGTAGAGCGGATTCTAGCAAAAAAAGGAGCAAAAGAACGACTTGCTTTTGTTGGCGATGGCATTAACGATGCACCTGTACTTTCCAGAGCAGATATTGGAATTGCTATGGGAGCATTGGGGTCCGATGCAGCGATTGAAGCAGCGGACATTGTACTTATGGATGACGATCCAATTAAGATTGCCACAGCGATGAATATTTCCAGAAAAACACTTCGTATAGTGCATCAGAATATTGTATTTGCGTTGGCTGTCAAGTTTGCATGTCTTGGTTTGGGGGCACTTGGTTTTGTCAATATGTGGTGGGCAATTTTTGCGGATGTTGGCGTTATGATTCTTGCGGTATTAAATGCTACTAGAACCTTAAAAAATGAATAGACTGCAATTTAATATATTTTATTCTCCTAAGTGACTGCAAAGTCTTTGTTCGCTTTGGCGACAGTATCTAAGCGTATTTGTGTACCAAAAGACAGGAATGTTTGTTTGATATTTATTTCTGTCTTTTTTGATGAAATTCTGAAGATATCATTGACATCGGACTGGGATTTTGGCTTAATATAGATATAAGAATATTAAATTTTTATAATATGAAAAGAGAGGAAACAATAATGGGTGGCTTTTTTGGAGTAACATCACAACAGGATTGTGTTTTTGATCTATTTTTTGGAATTGACTATCACTCGCATCTGGGAACGAGGCGAGGAGGTATGGCAGTTTACGGAAAGGAAGGGTTTAACCGGGCAATTCATAATATTGAGAATGCCCCATTTCGCACCAAATTTGATAAAGATGTGAGCGAGATGCATGGAAATTATGGGATAGGCTGTATCTCAGACTATGAGCCACAGCCGCTTATTATTCGCTCACATCATGGAACTTATGCGTTGACTACAGTGGGAAAGATTAATAATACAGACGAGTTAATACAACGTTTGTTTGATGTGGGACATGCACATTTTCAGGAGATGAGCGGCGGTGAGGTCAATGCTACAGAACTTGTTGCGGCGTTGATTAACCGCAGGGAAAATTTAATTGAAGGGATTAACTATGCACTGGAATCTATCAATGGTTCGCTGTCAATCCTTTTGATGAACAAAGCAGGAATTTATGCAGCCAGAGATAAATATGGACGAACACCAGTTGTGATTGGCAGAAAAGAAGATGGTTTTTGCGCTTCCTTTGAAAACTTTGCATACAAGAATCTTGGATATACGGACTACAAAGAATTAGGACCCGGTGAAGTGGTTGTGATGACAGAGAAGAATTGTGTCACATTGGTAAATCCACAGAAGGAAATGAAGATTTGTACTTTTTTGTGGGTATATTATGGATATCCAGCAAGTTCTTATGAGGGAGTGAATGTAGAACAAATGCGTTATCGCTGTGGCGAGAAAATGGCACGACGAGACAATGTGACACCAGATATTGTAGCTGGTGTACCAGATTCTGGTACTGCACATGCAGTAGGATATGCAAATGAATCAGGTATTCCATTTTCCAGACCATTTATTAAATATACACCTACATGGCCAAGATCGTTTATGCCAACAATACAAAGCAAGCGGAATCTAATCGCAAAGATGAAACTTTTGGCAGTTGATGATTTGATTAAAGATAAAAGTTTGCTTTTGATTGATGATTCTATTGTTAGAGGCACACAGTTAAGGGAGACAACAGAGTTTCTGTATCAAAGTGGTGCAAAGGAGGTGCATATTAGACCAGCCTGTCCACCCTTGTTGTATGGATGTAAGTATTTGAATTTTTCTCGTTCTTCCTCAGAGTTAGATTTGATTACCAGACGAGTGATTGAGCGGTTGGAGAATGGCAATATCACCGATGAAATTTTGCAAGAATATGCTGACCCCGAATCTGAAAAATATGAACAGATGGTCGAAGAAATTAGAAAAGAACTGAATTTTACTTCACTGCGTTTTAACCGATTGGATGATATGCTAGATGCGACAGGGATTGAGCACTGCAAGCTTTGTACGTATTGCTGGAATGGAAAGGAATAGAGAGGTGTTTTAACGTTAAGAAAGGCGGCGGCGGATGAAAGAAAAAAGACAAAAGAAAATTGTTTCTATTAAAGTGAAACTGCTGGGTATCATTTTGCCAGTGGTGATTGTGATTATGGTGCTGTTAGTGGGATTTCTATATTATATATCAAAAAATATTATAAAAGATTATTCCGAGAATTTGCTTGGCTCCTCTATTGACAATCAGACAAATCAAATAGAAGCATGGCTTGATGAGAACTTGTCAGCATTTAATGCGGTGAAACATGCAATTGAGCAGACTGGTTTTGATAAGTCACAGCTTCAGGCAATACTTGATTGTTACTATGGCTTTCATGACAATTACCCAGAAGGACTTTATATTGCAAGTGCAGATGGAAAACTTATGACCGCATCTGCATCTGAGAAGATAGAAACTGATCCAACGCAGTCTGTGTGGTACAAAGAAGGATTGACTCGCTGGAACATGAGTTTGACAAATGCATATACCAATGCAGAAGGCAAAAAGGTTATCAGCGCATCAGGAATATTGAAAGATGGATCGGGTATTCTCAAGGTAATTTCAGCGGATCTTACGCTTGAGCGTATCAGTATTATTGTAAATAGTTATATTGAGATGGAACAAGCACAGGCATTTTTGGTGAGCAGTACCGATGGAACAATACTTGCACATCATGATAATGACCTAATTTCTACAAAGCTTGGGGATTCCCAGGACGCTTTTATGCGAGATATTTGGCAAAAGGTGGAACAGTGGGATTTTGACATGGCTGAGATTGATGATAATATGACCGCATTTTCACAGATACAAGGAACAGATTGGGTGTTGGTGTCTTATATCCCAACAAAAATTATCTATGCTAATATTGATAATGTTCGCAATATGATGTTGGTGTTTGGTTTGTTGTCCATTGTTTTATTAGCGGTATTGGTAGAACGTGTTGTCCACATGGTAATTCGTCCTGTCAAAGAGTTAATCAAAGTGATTACAGCGATGACCAACGGGGATTTTACAGTGCAGGTGAAAGCAAAAAGCAATGATGAGATTGGTGCTATGAGCAGTTATGTAGACCATTTTATACAGACAATGCGCCAGATGATTGCCTCTATACATAGCGTTTCTGATAAACTAAATACACAGGCCGGAAATAGTGATGCGATTTCTAGGGAAATGTATGATGCTACTAAGAGACAAGGACAATCAATGCGGGAACTAAATTCTACTGTAGAGCAGTTATCGCTGTCTGTTGGTGAAATTGCGGAACATGCAACAACGCTTGCCATGGTAGTTACAGATACAAAAGAAGATGGCGAGCAGGTGGATAAGAAAATGCAGGAGACGGTAGTTGTTTCTCAAAGTGGACAGTCGGATCTACAGCGTGTTAGCAGTGCAATGAATACCATCAATATGTCTGTTCAGAAACTACAGCAGTCGATTGATGAGGTTGGAAAAGCTTCTTTGGAGATTACCAATATTACAGAGATTATAGGAAATATTGCAGATCAGACAGCACTGCTTTCGCTCAATGCTTCTATTGAAGCCGCTCGGGCGGGAGCGGCGGGCAGAGGATTTTCTGTGGTGGCAACCGAAATCGGTCAGCTTGCAAATACCAGTGCGGATGCTGTTCATAATATTGAGGGGTTAATTGGACAAATTAACAATCTTGTTGGAGATACTGTAAAACAGACAAAAGAAAGTGTAGAAAATATTAATCATAGTAGTAGTTTGGTAGAGGATACACTCAAGACATTTGATTCTATATTTCGCAATATTGACCAAGTGAGTACCCTTGTGCGCGAGATGATTAAAAAAGTCGAAAAGGTTGATGATGTGGCGACCAATGTAGCGGCGATAACACAAGAACAGGCTGCTAGTTCTGAGGAAATCTTAGCAACTTCCGAATCAATGGTGCATCAGGTAGATAATATAACTGGAAACAGTGAGAACGTTTCTGAGGGCGCCAAGGAACTGACAACATCAGCAGAAGAACTGTATAATCAGGTTGTTCAGTTTAAGATTGGAGAGGGGGCATAATTATGAAAAAGAATAAGAATTGCTTAAGAAAGTGTGTTTCCCTCTATATTATCACTGTGATACTAATCGTTGCTACGTCAGGGTGTGGACGGGCAGCAGGCGGAAAAAAAGGAGGTACGCGAATCTTTTTTGCCCTGAATGAGATGGATACATTTCGGGAGACGCTTGTCGGCGGCGCTGCAGAGCGGGCGGCGCAAGAAGGGGTACAGATGGATGTAGGAGATGCGCAAGGGTCGATTGAAAAACAAGTGGAGCAGCTTAAGTCGGCGGCAGCGCAGTATGATGTAATTATTTGTAGCCCAGTGTCTGTAGATACTGTAGTTCAGTTAAAAATGAGTGCCGGAGATATCCCAATTGTATTTGTCAATAGCTGTCCAGATGAAAAGTATTTGCAATCTGGAAAGTATGTTTATGTCGGCTCTAGTGAACAAGTAGCAGGGGAATTTCAAGCGGAATATATATTACAGAAATTTTCTGGAAAACAGGAAATCAATGTGGTATTAATCAAAGGACCAGCAAGTCATTCTGCAACAAAAGGACGTACCAATGGGATTAAGAGGACATTAGAAAAGAGCGGAAAACAGATTCAGTATGTATTTGAGGATAGTGCAAACTGGGATGCAGAACAGGCAAAAGAATTATTTGAATTATTCTTGAGTACAGGAGTTGTGGCAGATTGTGTTATCTGTAACAATGATGCAATGGCGCTGGGTGTTGTAGAAGCTTGCAACAAATATAATATTGATGGCAGCACATTACCAATTTTGGGCGTGGATGCAACAGCGGACGGATGCGAGGCAATTCGCAGCGGTGATATGGCATTTACAGTCTATCAATCTGGAAGTGGACAAGGACACGCGGCAGTGGATACAGCAATTCAACTTGCAGAAAAAGGAAATATGAAAGAGATTGCAGGAAGTACGGAAGATGGAAAATTTGTATGGGTAGATTTTGAGCGTGTGGATAGTGATAATGTTTCCCAATATGCAAAATAATTGTAACAGTTTATGAAATAACGCTGGAGTTGAGATGAATCAAGCCTTCACAAAGTAGTTGATGTCTGCAACAGGAGAGCCGAAGGCTGAACTGTTAATGAATAGTAATAAATAGGATATCGGCAATAAAAATGTGTTGAAAAATATATTCAAACTATTATAATAAAAAAGGATTATTATAACTTGAAGAAACAAATGGAGGACTCAGAAAATGGGAAATGTAAAACGTATTTACGTGGAAAAAAAAGAATCTTTTGCCGTTAAGGCCAGGGAACTTGAGGAGGAATTAAAAAGCTATCTGGGCATTACTGGACTCAAGAAGGTTAGGATTTTTATTCGCTATGATGTGGAAAATCTTACAGATGCTGTTTTTGATAAGGCATGCAAGTGTGTGTTTTCGGAGCCTCCTGTGGATGATTTATATATGGAAAGCATTGAACTTCCAGAAAATGCACGTTGTTTTTCTGTAGAGTATTTGCCAGGACAGTTTGACCAGCGAGCGGACTCAGCAGTGCAGTGTGTACAGTTTCTAAAAGAGGACGAACAACCTATTATCAAGACTGCTATCACTTATCTTTTGATTGGAACAATTTCAGATAGTGAATTTGATAAAGTAAAAAATTATTGTATCAATCCTGTAGATTCTCGCGAGACTGGACTAGAAAAACCAGAGACGTTGGTACAATCTTTTGCGGAACCAGCCGATGTTGGAAATTTTGACGGATTTATAGAGATGGATGAGGAAACGTTAATGGAACTTTATAGTTCCCTTGGACTTGCTATGACGTTTAAAGATTTTCTGCACATTCAAAATTATTTTACAAATGAGGAGCACAGAGATCCAACAGTCACAGAAATTAGAGTGCTGGATACTTATTGGTCTGACCATTGTCGTCACACAACATTCTCCACAGAATTAAAGGAGATTACATTTGAGGAAGGATATTACACCGATCCAATTAAAACAACTTATGAAAATTATCTTGCTGTGCGAGAGGAAATTTTCGCAGGTAGAAAAGACAAGTATGTCTGCTTGATGGACTTAGCACTTATGGCAATGCGAAAACTCAAAAAAGATGGTAAGTTGGAGGATATGGAGAAGTCGGATGAGATTAATGCTTGTTCGATTGTCGTTCCTGTGGAAATTGACAAGGAAGATGGAAAGGGTGTTGTCACAGAGGAATGGCTAGTAAATTTCAAGAATGAGACACACAATCATCCAACAGAAATTGAGCCATTTGGTGGTGCGGCTACTTGTCTTGGCGGTGCGATTCGCGACCCACTTTCAGGGCGTACATATGTTTATCAAGCAATGCGCATTACGGGTGCTGCTGACCCAACTGTGCCGATTGGAAATACAATGCGGGGTAAGCTGTCTCAGAAAAAGCTGGTGCGCGGTGCAGCAAGTGGTTATTCCTCTTATGGAAATCAGATAGGACTTGCCACAGGATTGGTAAAGGAAATATATCATCCAAATTATGTGGCAAAGCGAATGGAGATTGGTGCTGTGATGGCAGCGGCGCCAAGAGCAGGAGTTATTCGTGAAAATTCAGATCCTGGCGATATTATTATTTTGCTTGGCGGACGAACAGGACGAGATGGCTGCGGCGGAGCAACAGGTTCTTCCAAAGTGCATACAACCGCCTCTCTAACAACTTGTGGCGCGGAGGTTCAGAAAGGAAATGCACCTACCGAACGCAAACTACAGCGATTGTTCCGCAGGGCTGAGGTTAGCAGAATTATTAAGAAATGCAATGATTTTGGCGCAGGCGGTGTGTCTGTTGCGATTGGAGAACTTGCAGATGGTCTTGTTGTGGACATGGATAAAGTGCCAAAAAAATATGCAGGTTTGGATGGGACAGAGCTCGCTATTTCAGAGTCTCAAGAGAGAATGGCTGTTGTTGTAGATCCGAAAGATGCAGATCAATTTCTTGCGTATGCTGCACAGGAAAATCTTGAAGCTGTGAAGGTTGCAGTAGTTACAGAAGAACCGAGACTAGTATTAAAGTGGCGAGGGAATAAGGTTGTTGATATTGCAAGAGCGTTTCTTAATACAAATGGCGCACATCAGGAGACAGGTGTATCTGTGGATACTCCAATAAAGGAGGATAATTATTTTCACAAGATAGCAGTAAAAAAGGTAGATGAATCGCTAGAAAAGAATAATATAAAAGAAGCGATTCTTTCTACATTAAATGATCTCAATGCATGTTCCCAGAAAGGCCTTGTGGAAATGTTTGATGCGTCTATTGGCGCAGGCAGTGTGTTTATGCCTTATGGTGGAAAGTATCAGCTTACAGAGACACAGGCAATGGTTGCAAAACTTCCTGTACTGAAAGGAAAGACGGACACTGTGACAATGATGGCATATGGGTTTGACCCATATTTGTCCAGTTGGAGTCCATATCACGGAGCAATTTATGCAGTGACGGAATCTATGGCAAAGATTGTTGCAGCAGGCGGAGATTATACAAAAATACGTTTTACATTTCAGGAATATTTTAGGCGTATGACAGAGGAGCCTTCTCGCTGGAGTGAACCATTTGCAGCATTGCTCGGCGCATATGATGCACAGATTGGTTATGGATTACCTTCGATTGGCGGCAAGGATTCCATGTCGGGGACATTTAATAAGATTGATGTGCCGCCAACTCTTGTTTCTTTTGCGGTTGATGTTGCAAAACAGCAAGATATTATTACACCGGAATTAAAAAATGCTGGGGACAAACTTGTTGTGTTTGATTTGCCTAAAAATGAGTATGATCTTCCAGATTATAACAATGTTATGAAATTATACAGTGGCATCGCACAGTTAATTGCAAATAAAGTGATTGTAGCTGCCTATGCACTTGACTCCAAGGGAATTGTGGCATCTGTGGCAAAGATGGCATTTGGTAATAAGATGGGCGTAGAGTTCGACAGTGCGCTTGAGGCAAAGGACCTGTTTGCAAACGGAATAGGAAGTATTATCGCAGAGATTTCTGTAGATAAATGGGATGCGCTTGTTACAAGTGGTATGGCTTATAGAACTGTTGCGACAGTGGCTGCTGAGAATGAGGGCTTTGTATATCAAGATACAACGGTAACGATGGACGAGGCACTAAAGGCTTGGACATCAAAACTTGAGAAGGTATTTCCAACAAAAGCTGTAAAAGACACAGATGCAATTGAGACAAATCTCTATGAGACAAAGGAGATTTATGTGTGCAAAAATAAAGTGGCAAAGCCAACAGTATTTATACCAGTATTCCCAGGAACGAACTGTGAGTATGATTCGACAATCGCATTTGAGCGCGCAGGTGCTAATGTAGTGACAAAGGTATTTCGCAATCTATCGGCTGAGGACATTAGGGAGTCTGTTGACGAGTTTGCGCAGGTGATTGCACAGGCACAAATTATTATGTTTCCGGGTGGTTTCTCGGCGGGCGATGAGCCAGATGGAAGCGCAAAGTTTTTTGCGACGGCATTTCAGAATGCAAAAATTAAGGAGGCTGTGAATCAGCTTTTGAATGAAAGAGATGGTCTAGCACTGGGGATTTGTAATGGATTTCAGGCGATGATTAAACTTGGCCTTGTACCTTATGGAGAGATTGTAGGGCAGAAAGAAGATTCTCCAACGCTTACTTACAATACAATTAACCGCCATATTTCCAAGATGGTATATACAAAAGTTGTTACCAATAAGTCACCATGGCTACAACTTGCAAAATTGGGGAAGACGTATGTGACACCAGCTTCTCATGGGGAAGGAAGATTTGTGGCGCCGCAAGAGTGGATTGACAAACTTTTTGTGAACGGACAGGTTGCGACACAGTATGCAGATTTTGACGGTAATATTTCTATGAATGAAGATTGGAATATCAATGGTTCTTATGCTGCAATTGAGGGCATTACCTCTCCTGATGGCAGATGCCTTGGCAAGATGGCGCACGTGGAGCGCCGCGGTGATTCTGTGGCAGTGAATATCTATGGAGACCAAGATTTGAAGATTTTTGAAAGTGGTGTGCTATATTTTAAATAAATTGGAGAATATAGTGTGAAAAATAAATTTTTCACACGGCAAATTTGTGCTTACGCCCAAATTCGCAGATTTTGGCAAGAATGGAGATTTATATGAGATATTCATGGATTGATGAATACTTACTAGCCAGAAATGGCGTGACAAAGGATCACAAAAAAGAGTGGAACTGGATACGCTATCAGATTGGTGGCAAGATGTTTGCGGCAATTTGTTTAAATGAGCAAAACGAGCCTTACTATATCAACTTAAAATTAGATCCAGAGGAAGGTGCTTTCTTGAGGACACAGTATAAAGATATTATTCCAGGTTATTATTGCAATAAAGTGCATTGGAATTCTGTAAATCCAGATGGAGAAGTGCCAGATGATTTGCTCAAAGATTTGCTGGACAAGTCTTATCAGTTAGTGTTTGGCGGATTAAGCAAAAAGTTACAATTCACACCCACGCCAGTTTTTATCATGTTATAAGTTATTGAGGTGTGAATTATAACAGATTTTGCACACAAAATGCTAAAAGGCAAGCATTTTGGCGCATGATTCCCACTACTTTGGCGCGGGTGTGAAAAGTAACAGCAAAAAACAACAGCGTGAAATTTTAAAGACGGCAGGATAGACAAACACATAGATTCCTGATATCATAATTATGAGAATGTGCACTGATGTGGTGATGGAATGATGAATGTGATATTTGTTGGAATAGGGCTTTTTGGTATTGGTATTATTATTTTTGCATTGATGCTTCTGCTTCGGGGCGACGGTTCAAGAGAGCAGAAGCTAATGCAATATTTTCTTCTGGGCGCATTGGTGCAGAATGTTGGGTATCTGTTAGAGTTGACAGCACCTACATTGGAGGCTGCCATAGTGTCTGTCAAAATGCAGTATTTAGGTTCTCTGACAATCCCAATCAGTTATTGTCATTTCATATTTAGCTATTGTTGTGAAAAAGCACCGAAAAAGATTTTGAGTGCTCTGAAGATCGTTGATATTGTTGTTATAGGACTTGTTTTTACTTGTGACTTGCATAATATTTATTATCGTAGTATCCAATGGGTAGAAACTACAAAGGGATATGGGTTTTTAAGTTTGGAATATGGTCCAGGATATTGGACATTTATGGTATGTGGAACTGCGATTCCGTATGTTTTGTCGCTATATGCGTTGATTCACTTCTGTATTAAAAGGCCAGAATATGCCGCGGATAGAAGATGTGGGCTGATTTTGGTACTTTCTTTTTTACCTGTGTTGTCTCTTTATGTGCATTCTGTAAAGATAATACAAGTATATGATTTTACACCCGTAGTCTTAGGGTTGGTACTTTCAAGTGTGGTTATTTTAATTTGGATTAGAAAGGTATATGATTTTAGTAGTTTGGCGTTTGGGATATTGCTTAATAGTATGAGTGATAGCGTGATTGCATTGGATGAACAGCGACAAATTACAAACTATAATCCAGCAGCGACAAGAATTTTTAAAGACTTGAACAGTCAAATGATTGGGGAACCAATTGAGTTGTTAAAAGGATTTCCCAAGGATATGTTAGGCGAGGAGGAAAAGTGGGAATTTTGTCTGAATGACAGATTCTATCAAGGACATGTAGAACCGATTTTGGATGAATTTAGGAAGAACAAGGGCTATGTTGTTCTCCTTTTTGACGTGACAGAGACAAGAAATTATATTGAAGAAATTAAGCGTGTGCGGGAACAGGCAGAGCAGGCAAACATTGCCAAAAGTGCTTTTCTAGCAAATATGTCTCACGAGATTCGTACTCCGATGAATGCGATTGTGGGTCTAAGTGATATCATTATGGAGGAAAGCCGTGGACGAAAAGTATATGAATATGCTTTTGATATTAAATCAGCGTCGCGCAATTTGCTGGCATTAATTAATGATATTCTTGATTTATCCAAAGTGGAAGCAGGAAAAATGGAGTTGGTGCCAACAGAATATCATGTGATTTCTCTTGCCGATGAGGTTCTAAGCATGATGGAGGTTGTGGCATCACAAAGAGGGCTTTGTCTGAAAAAGGAATATGACATGTCGATTCCATGCTGTTATCTGGGAGATGAGGGCAGAATCAAACAGATTTTGATTAATATTTTAAACAATGCATTAAAGTTTACCAAAAAAGGTTATGTGGCATTTTCTGTCACTGCGAGGCAAGGCGACAGAGAGGACTTGGAGATTCTCTCTTTTCGGATAGAAGACACAGGATGTGGTATCCGTGAAGAAAATTTAAAAGAAATCTTTGATAATTTTAAACAGGTAGATTCGAGAAGAAATCGCGCAGTGGAGGGAACGGGACTAGGCCTTTCTATTACAAAACGTCTGATTGATTTGATGCAAGGAACAATTCAGGTAGAGAGTGTATACGGTGAAGGAACTACATTTACTATAGAAATTCCACAGAAAATTGTGGATAATAGACCATTATCAGAAGTGCCAGCAGTAGAAAAGCAAAAGGAGGAGATTTTAAATCGATTTACAGTCAAAGACTGTCGTGTGTTGGTGGTAGATGACAACCGAGTTAACAGGAAAGTTGCCGCTACTTTTTTAAAAACCTATGGTTTGGAAATTGATGAGGCAGAAAGTGGTGTCGCTGCAATTGCTCTGGTTCACAAGACATTGTATGATATTATCTTTATGGACCATATGATGCCAGAAATGGATGGGATAGAAACTGTACAGAGAATACGAAGCCAATGTGGAGACAATGGTAAAAAACCAATTATAATTGCATTGACGGCAAATGCAATGGAAGGTGTCAGGGAGATTTTTCTAAACAATGGTTTTCAAGATTTTATTACAAAACCATTGGATAGGCAATCTTTACATACAGTGTTGCTCAAATGGATTTCGGAGGAAAAACGAATCAAAGAGGAAACTTCGATAGAAGCAGACAATATTGCAGAAAATGATACTGTAGAATCCCAAGTAAAGATTGAGGGAATTGAGATAGAGGAGATTTTAGAACGATATCCCGATGGTCTTGAGGACTATTTTGCACTTTTGGATTTGTATTGTCTGGATGGAAAACGAAAACAAATTGTCTTGCGTGAACTTTGGGAAAAACACGATTACAAAAATTATGGGATTGAGGTACATGGATTAAAAAGTGCTTCTGCCAATGTGGGGGCTATGGCTATATCGAGAAGTGCTAAAGAACAAGAAATGGCTGTAGATAGAGGGGATATAGCATATGTTGATGCACATGCAGAACAATTGTTAATGGCATATGCAACACAGATTGACCATATTTTTCAATTTCTAAACAATGTTCGGCAACCAACGCATCTTGGAGAAAAAGTGCAAGCAATCGACTATGAAAGTTTTGTGGCTGAGATTAATAAAGCGCTAAACAGTTTAGAGAATTTTCGCGCGAAGGATTGTGCGCATAAAATAGAGGAAATTTTGCAGTATCAAATTAGTTCTGAAGTTGAATCCAGATTAATAGAAGTGCAAGAGCAGTTGAAATTATATGAAGATGAGGCAGCAGAGCAAATGCTTCGAGAACTGTTGGAAATAAAGTGGTAAGAGGAGACGAATATAATGGGAAAATTGCGAATATTAGCGGTTGATGACAATAGTATTAGCCTTGCGGCAATTGAACAGGAGCTAAAAAAAGAGTATGAGGTAATTCCAGTCAATTCTGGTGCGCGTGCACTGCAATATTTGCGGCGGGAAAGACCAGATTTGATTCTCCTAGATATTCAGATGGCGCAAAAGGATGGCATTGAGACATTAAGAGAAATTCGCCAGATGGAGAGATGCTGGGGGATTCCAGTGATTATGCTCACCTCAAAACAAGATAAAGCAACAGTTGTGGAGACTTCTAAATTGGGTATATATGACTATATACTCAAACCATTTAAGGGAGAGGATTTACATAATCGGATTGACCGGGCACTGAAAAAGTAGGAGGTGTTTGAGTAGATTGACAACGAGAGAAGAAGCCTTAAAGTATGGGCTTACATTCAAGGAAGTGTATCAGGATACGCCGTTTCATGATGAAAACTGGATATTGGTGCGCTGCAAAAAGAACAAAAAGGCGTTTTTATGGACTTATCAATATCAAGGACAAATGTGCATTAATGTAAAGGTTCGTCCAGAATGGCGAGACTTTTGGCGGGATACTTATGCGTCTGTGATTCCTGGTTATCATCAAAATAAAGAACACTGGAATACGGTGATTCTTGATGGTAGTATTCCCGACGAGGAAGTGAAACGAATGATTGCAGAGAGTTATGATTTGGTTTGTTCGTGATTAATAGGGGTTAAAAGGCTGCTTTGCAAAGAAGTGCTAAGTTTCACGCTTAATTTGAGTCGATATGAAAAATTAATATATAAGTGCGTAAAAGAAAATGTTATTAGTAAAGGAGAGAAAACATATGGCAATTCAATACAATGTATCGGCAGTGGATATTATAAAGATGCTTGGATGTACAAAACCCGTTAGCAAGGAAGAACGAAAAGAACAACGAGACAATTGTCAAATCGCTTGGCCAATCGATAAATCAAGGATGGAAATTTTTGAGGAGGAGTACCATCAAAAGCTTCCGCCGATGTTAGATGAATTTCTGCGTTTGGCAAGTGACCGCCCGCTGTTTGAGACAGCGGATATATGGGCAGCAGACTGCTGTTTTCCTTATTTTTCATATGAGGATATTGAACAGTGGATTGAGGATGACAAAGAATATTGGGAAGAATCGCCAGAGGAGTATGAAGATGAGGAACACTATCAACTTTCAAAGATTCCTAGAGAACAGTGGAAAGAGCATGTTCCTAACTATTTACAAATTGGTAGTGATTATGCCGCGGGAGTTGTGAACTATGGCATCTGTGAAACAGATTTGGAGAAGGAGAATCCACCTGTATATTATTTGCACGAAGCAGGTTCCATTAAAGATTGGAAACTGTTGACCAATACGATATCAGAATTTCTTGGCGGGATTGTCTGTGATATGTTGTCAGGAGTGCAATATTCGACAGCGCAGAATATTTTAGAGGAAGATGGTTGGGAGTTTTGTGAATTTGAGAATTTGGACCAATTGGCACAGCGGCAGATTAACCTTTCGGCAATGGAAAAATATCCTTCCTTTTATGAAGATGAAGTTTTTTATCGTCTCTGTATAGAAGCGGATAAAGAAACATTGTATTTAGTCAGTGATGACAAGGAATTGTTGGTGATACAGAAGATAGAATAATCTAAAAAATTATTGCATTCAGAACAGATGTGTGATAAGATAAAACAAACATAGATTTGGAAAATTTGTTTGTTTTTGTCTTATCACACATTTTTTATGCACACGGGCACCCAAGTGAAATTTGTCATCAAACCGATTTATCGGTTCGCTGATGGGTGCCCGGCGCGCAAGTAGGAAAGAAAGAACAATTAAAAAACTTAAAGTATCATAGGGGGCAAAAGGTATTTTGCCCCCTATGATACCACGGATTGCTCCGCATTTCATG
>ERZ778515.1088-NODE-1088-length-20747-cov-5.423159_pt1 | contig 20747 bp, 21 predicted proteins | sample MGYA00510343_ERZ778515 | MGnify/ENA primary metagenome ERZ778515 (study PRJEB29527, sample SAMN07138965) | mouse gut metagenome | material: feces | host: mouse | place: China:Nanjing | collected 2016-01-25 ...
ATGGGCTCCGGTACAGGAGTCGGGGCTGTCAGGATGGGCCGGAGTTTCTCTTCCATGGATCCAGACGCAGAAACTGCGGGATCCTGAAGCCCGGTGCCCGTGACAGTACCGGATACGGGAGCAGATCCTTCCGGTGCCCGGGATTCTCCTGATCCGGACTCTTCCGTCTTCGGTAATTCAGAGGGTTTTGCCGACGGAAAGAGCAGAGCCGGCGTCTGAATGCAGCCAGTCGGCTTCTCCTGCACAGACCCCGATGGTTCCTTGTCCGGATCCTTGTCGGCAGGTTTTTCTCCCGGACATTCCGGCTGGCTGTCATCGGATGCGCCTGGCGCAGGATCAGCACAGCCCTGTCCTGCGGAGTCCACAATCTTGTCCGCAGCATCCGGATCTGTCTTATCTTCTCCGTCTTTGCTCTCTGTATCCGTCGCAGGATCGTCACTGCTGTCCCGATCCTCCGTAAGGCCGGGACTGATTTCAGGATGTGTGCCGTCTGCCGCTGTCTGATAGCCCGATTCTCCTGAACCCGGCTGGCTGTCGTGTTCCCCGACACCCTGGGTTTCCGCTGTCTCTTCGGCTGCTGCCACCGGTTCCGGCAGTTCCCGTTCCCCGCCTGAACCGATGCCTGCATCCTGATCCATATCTGTTTCGGTCTCCGGTCCTGCACCTGGATTCAGGTCTTCTTTCTGCGAAGATCCATCCGGTTTTGAATTTTCCGGGATTCTGCTGTCACTCACCTCCATCTGTCGCAAAAGTCCTTCCGGCGTCCTGATCCAGACCCGGCGGGATGGCTGTGTCAGGATCCCGGGATCCTTCATGGTGCAGATCTCGCAGATCGTGCCGGCATCTACCGGCGGCTGTATATGTTCAGTCATTCACTGTCTCCTTCCATTCCATCAGCTGTGACACATCAGACCCGAACCGGTCTTTCCACTCCGCCGGCAGGGTCATGTCACAGCCTTCTGTCTTCATTCGCAGGGCGTATGCCGCAACACACAGCGCATCCTGCTCTGTCCTGACTTTCCGGCACACCTGTTCCAGCACCCCTGCCTCCAGCGGTTCGTCCAGGTCCTGCAGAACCTGCAGTCGTTCACTTAGCGGACGGCTGTCATCCAGGAGCACCTGACGGACGAGATCCGTTTCGTGCATCTGAGACCCGGGCAGCTGCAGAACCGGAACACAAAGTCCGGCCGCGAAGACAGACACTGTGATCATCCAGATCAGAACACTGCCCGGGATCTTTCCAGAATGCAGGGGATCCCTCCGTCGCCCTGGGTCCAGTTGCAGGCACCGGCGTCGCTGCAGGGGATACAGATGCCAGCGTCTGGCCAGCATCCCCCAGGCCCAGGCATCCGCTGCCGTGGTTTTCGGACAGTCACCGGCCAGTTCCGGTGCCATGCTGTCCAGTGTGGCGAAAAAGCACTGACGGCTGCCGGCCTCCAGCACGCCGTCATAATCAATGAGCACCACCCTGTCATCGCACAGAAACAGGTGGTCTTCCTTCAGGTCGAGATAGAGGTAGCCCAGCTGATGGATCCTTTCCAGAATGCGGGCCGCTTCCTGTAGGACCCGCCGTTTCTGCGCCCTGCTCAGCCCGCCGGCGGGTGTTCCCTGGATGTATTCCTCCACCAGGACACGCTCCGTCTCCGTTTCCCGGCACTCATACAGGCACGGTGCATTCCTGCCCTTGAGCTTCAGTAGCAGATCCGCCTCCCTGGCAGACTGACGGCAGGCCAGGATATCGCTTTTTCGGGCCCGCCGCAGGATGACAAGCCTGCCGGTCTCTTCATCCCGTGCAAGTTCCGTGCAGCACAGATTGCATCCAAGGACTTTCAGACGCCTGTAGCGGTTCACTGTATGAACTGCAGGACATGCGCCCCCAGCCGGAGTTCCATACCATTGCGGAGCCGCATTTTTCGCCTCACCTGTTTCTCCCCGAGCCAGGTCCCGTTTGCGGATCTCAGGTCCTGGATATAGAACCGTCCCTGATCCGCTGTGATCCTGGCATGCAGCGCAGATACGCTGTCATCCAGGACCCGGATGTCGGCCTGCATCCCCCGGCCCACGGTCATGGTTTCAAACGGCAGTTCATACCGGCTGTCCCCATCCACCAGACAGGCGGCAGCTTCCGGCACCGGCGCCAGGATCTGGGTGGCCTGTGTGAATGCCGGATTTCCGCCGCTTTCTGCCCACCTGTCACCCGGGTCCGGCTTCTCAGATCCAGGGATCGGCAGTGGCGGCATCAGTGCATCGTATTCGATCACCGGCAGGATCACCTCTTCACGTGTCCGGAAGGGTTCTCTCGGCTTCGGGGGCAGAAAGGGAAACCGGCGGGGATGGTAGGTCCGTTCCAGTTCCCGCAGTCCCTGGATCACTGTCGGCAAAGAGAACTGGTCACTGCTCTGTGCCATCTGGAGCCAGCCGGGAATTTCGTAATCCGTCGATGTCCGAAAGGCCGAGCGGACAGCTTCCACGAAGTCCCGCATCTCTTCCCGCTGCAGCAGCCAGGCATCGGTTTTCAGTGGCAGGACAGCAAAGCGGAACTGGTCTCCGTACCTGGAACAGAACACCGTACGGATATCCAGGTGCAGCGGCTTGCCCCTGGCCGTTCGAATCGAGGATTCAAAGAGTTCCTCCAGGAATCCGTAACCCTCCCGCTGCACAAAGGTGTATTCCTGCAGAAAGGCATGGATGTCCATGAGTCCCGAAATGTCATACTCCAGAACCACCGGATTCCTGCAGACCACCCGGCACTTCAGACACCCCGGATCGAACGCCGCCTGCTCCAGCAGTGTTTCATCAAACATTTCCTGTTCATTGACCTGGATCCGCAGCACCGAAGCGCTGCGTCCTGTCACCGTTACATGGTCTTTCATCGGACCTCCTTTCCATGGGGCGTACTTGTATATACGCGGATTGGACTGATTTTTGATGAAATCCGACGAAAATCTGTATACTTTTAAGATGTGTGTAAGATTTTTGTTCTGACTTTGTTGTGGCTGCCGGTTTTTTTCACAAACCCTGTCTCCCAAAACATCACGGCTCTCCAGCAGCACTGCCTGTGGCTGTACATTCTCTGGGGTCTGCTGGTTCTCACACTGCTTGTCCGCAGGTACAGACCCGGTCCCTGGCTGGTATGTCTGGCGGCGGGATTCGTGATTCCCTGGAATGCGGCCGGTCCGGGATGGCTCAATGACCTGCATATCTGGCTCCAGATTGCCGCCATCATCCTGCTGTCTGTCGAACAGCTTCGGCTTGTGTTGTATGTTCACAACAAAAAAGCCAGGACCTGGTTCCTGGTCCTGGGCATCAGTTTTGTCATCATGGCTGCCTGTGGGCATGTCAGCGGACTGGCCGAAATGGTCTGGGCTTCCGGGATCCTGCTCCTGGTTCCAGCCCGACCCGATTTGAATTCTCCTCATGATTCCAGTTACTGACCCGGTGCCAGGCCGGGCTTTTTGTTACCGTTTTGTCGCAGTCTGCCAGTCTGCCGATGGCAGCCGTACCTGTCGTCCATGACGCGAAACCCGGTAATTCAGGCATTCCGGAGTTTTTTATCAAAAACAGCGCCCTCTGGCGACTATACAAACATGGGGCGCTGGACAGGAGAACAGAATGAAAGGAAAGACAGACCGGAAAACAAAGACAGATCCGCAATCTGCCAGTCTGAAAAAACCGGAATATTCATCCCTGGAAGAAACGCTGGAACCTGCACTGGATGAGCTGTGTCTGATGGATGACGTCTACCGGAAAGCAGCCGCGATCCGGCTGCCGGAGGACAAAAAGAAAGCATTCAGCATACTTCTGCACGAAGCCATATTTGGCCAGACCCTGAAACCCGACAAGATCACGGTGTCATTTCAGACACCCATCCCAAACCATGCCGATCTGATGACGGGCAAAAACTCCATCCTGGATATGCTCATACAGGTGGAAGGAGAAAGTGTCAGTGTTTATGACTTTATCCAGTACGACATTGAACCCGGACGTGTACTCCGTTATTCTGAAATCGCATCACAGTTTGCGGTGCGAGCGGGCAAACCCTGCAATGACAGGTTGCAGACCAACTGTGTGTTCATCACAAATGCAAACCACTTCAAAGGAACCCGACTTAAGATTTTTCCGCACGATGAACCGATCCGGATCATGGAAACGGTGACAGGCGATAAAACGACATGCTTTCGCTTTGATATTCACCAGGTATTTGTAAACGCCGGATTTCGGGATGACTCATTTCCGGGTCATCTCATGCAGGATCTCAACGAACCGGATCCCGAAAACATCACCATACCTCTGCTGCAGGATATGGTGAAGACCATAAAACGAAAGAAAGGAGCAGAAGCTATATGAGCAGAGTACTGCAGGAAATGCTGGAAACCCGGGAACAGTCTGCCTTTTCTGCCGGGATACAGAAAGGAATACAGAAAGGCATGCAGACCGGAATATATGCCGAACGAAACCGGATCGTCACCAGAATGCTGAAAATGGGAGGCAGCAGTCTGTGCAACATCGCTGAACTTGCCTCCATTCCCCTCAGCGAAGTCATACTGATCAAAGACTGCCTGGAACAGGCACAGGACGCCGGAGAAACCGTTCTGAACTGAATATCGAAAGCCATCAGATACAAAACCCACCCGATATCAGATTGACTGGGTGGTTTTTCAGTTCATTTAAACAAACAGACATCCCCTGCTCTGTGGCAGTCATGAAAAAAGGAGAACAGCATCCAGCCATGTTCTCCTTCACTTTTCTGTCCTGTTCGATCTGGCGACACTATATTTCCATGATTATTTCACCATCGAATCCTGTGTACGCCAGTCCGGACTCAGCAGCCGCCGCACAATGCCGACATGACCGGCTATTTCCCGCAGGATAGCTGCCCGTACCAGACCGGCCACAGCGATTGCCACGCCAACAACGGTCATCACACTGCACAGCTGCAGCAGGACCGGCAGTCCCAGCGTATCCTGCAGGATCCCCCCAAAGAGGTTGCCTGCCATACCACCCAGTCCTGTTGTGGCAATGGCGATCCAGCTCTGTCCCGTCAGTCTGTCCCCGGGCTCCAGGACCGATCCCGCATATTCGGTGATCACCACCGTAAACAGCCCGAAACTGATTCCCTGGCACATTAGTCCGGTCAGCAGCATGGCGAAGGATGTAGCCTGGGCCACCAGCAGATTCCGGCATCCGTAGCAAAGCGCTGCAGCCAGAAGCAGCGGCAGGGACCCCATTCGCTGCCTGATCCGCGGGGTAAGCACCATCACCGGCAGTTCGCTGGCGGCCATCAGAAACAGGCTGATGCCCAGCAGTGACGGGTCCAGGTGCATGTTCTCCAGAATATTCACCAGATAGGTCTGCATGCAGCTGGCCACCATGTAACACAGGCCAAACCCCGCCAGCAGCACAAAGAACAGCGGGTATTTCCCGAACAGGCAACCCTGTCTTTTCCCAGTGGCCCGAACAGAGAGTTCCGAGTCCGCTTCAGCTGCCTGACGACAATCGTCACCGGCTGCATACACCTGCGGCATCCGCAGCAGGACCACACTCAGGCAGGCAGTTCCCGCTGCATAAATCCAGCCCAGGCAGCCGGGCTCCAGCCACGAAGAAAGCTGTACAATGATCATAGCCGCAGCCGCAAAGGAGATGGATCCCACTCCTCTTGCCGGCCCGAACTTCAGCCGCAGTCCCTGTGCAATGCAGTTCATGGAAATCTGCGAGAGAAACGGATTCGTGGCCAGAAACAGGCAGAACGCCATCCCGTATCCCGCCATGATCAGCCAGCCCGGTAGAGGCAGAAGAGCCAGCAGTGCATAGAGCAGACCGCTGAGTCCCAGATACATCATCATATATACCTGCAGCGAGATCCCGTTCCACCTGGCAGCCACTTTTGACAGCAGAGGTGACACAAAGCACGAAGCCAGAGAGGCAAGTCCGGCCGTCAGACCGATTTCCGTGTTGCCCAGTCCCCTGCTCTGCAGGAACACCGCCGTGAATCCCGTCAGGGCACACCCTGCCCCCCAGTACAGTCCCTGTGCCAGGCTGTACTGCACCTGCAGCCTGGAATCTGTTTTCTCCTGTCTCATCGTTTCTCCATCCCTTTCCGCAGCCGGGGCCTCCCTTATGGAGATTCGCCGGTTTTCTCTTTACACAGATGATACGAAATGGATCCCGGCATGAAACAAAATGCAGGACACTTTGAAACACCATTTACACACTGTTCCCTGCAGACAGCCATTCCAGAGAAACGGCGTTTCATTCACCGGTTTCCCTGCCTGCCGCACCAGACAGATAACCCGTCAGGTGAAAAGAAAAGCAAAAAAAGCTGCAGGCAGCCCTGACAGGATCCGCATCCGGAATCGTGTCATGCTGTCTGCAGCCAGTCTGTCGATTTATTTGTCTTCGTCCGGATCGTTCTCTCCAGAGCTGTCTTCCGGTTTCGCCGGCAGATCCGCAGGGCCTGTTTCAGAAGGAGCCCGGGTCCCGTCACCCGCATCCTCAGAAGATGCCTCCGGCTCCTGAACATCCACCGTCACGGTTTCCGACTCTGTTACAGCCGGAAGGGCCGGCAGAGAAGCCTGCTGCTCCTGTGCCTGATCCATCGCATCCAGTTCCTCGATCTTCTCCAGATAGCCTCTGGCATTGCCCACGAAATACAGCTTGCCGCCGGTCTGGATCACCTGCCGAAAATACATGGCGGCCAGACCGTAGTCCTGCTGCACAAAGGAAATCAGGCCGATGTAGTACGCCGCATCCGCTTTCTGGAACGGGAACACCGCTGTCTTCAGACTCTGCAGGAAATACCGCTTGCATTCCGAAAAGTCGCCGTTCATCAGATCCAGACGGTTCTTGATGGAATTCAGTTCCTCGCTCCGGATCATCACACCCGTGTGGCCGAAATTCAGCCGCACCTTCGTTGCCTCCTCATAGCTCCGCTCCAGGCCCGCCTGGTCCTTCATCAGGTAATAGATGTAGGACATCAAAGACCAGTATGTGAGCACACTCGCTGCATCCTTGCGCGGGAATGTGATCAGCACATCCTGGGCCAGCTGCGGATCATTCAGGTAAATCAGGCACTGGGCCAGAAGGGCCTGGTTGGTCAGGCGCACCTTCCCCCGCCGCGTGGAGTAGTAGATGATGGCCGAAATGCATGCTTCCGGATCGCACTGTTCATAGAGCAGCTTTGTGATCGGGATCATGCAGCTGGCGCGATATCGCGCGATGTAGTTGAAAATGATCATGTACGCCATGATGGCCAGCATCATGATCAGGATGTTGTTCACGAAAAACAGCACACACATCACCGCTACAATGCCCAGCGCATAAATGGAAGCGGCGCGGTCTGCATTTTTCCGGCACTCTTCTGCCATGGCTTTGTATTGCGGATCCAGTTTGTGATGCAGCTCATAGATGCGCACCAGCTCCGCGTCTCCGGTGATCTTTGCCCGGCGGAATGCGGAATCCCGTCCCGTTTTCAGCTGTATGAGACCCACGATGCTCAGGATCACCATGGGGATCACCAGTGCTGTCCCGATCAGGATCAGGTACGAGGGCATCAGGAACAGAAACAGATAGATGAATATCGGAGAAACCTGGAACTGTGTCATGAGCAGCTGTCCGATCAGGATGATATTGGCAATGCCTGCGACCACCAGCCCCCCCGATACACACATCGCGATCTTGTTTCCCGCCGCATACGCCGCCAGTTCCGGCGGAAGAAACGACAGAGACGCATTGGACGGATCGGCATACAGCAGGAATCCGAAGGCAACGGCACCACACACAAAGGCAAGCGCCAGTGTAATCAGCTGCGTCTTGCAGCGATATTTCCACATACCCGGTTCATTCCCCTTTCTGCTTCGTGACGATCCGTGCAGGCATGCCCACAGCCGTCGCATGATCGGGCACATCCTGCAGCACCACTGCATTGGCACCCACCTTGCTGGATTCTCCCAGCGTGATGTTCCCCAGGACCTTCGCCCCGGACCCCACATAGGCACCCTTTTTCAGTGTCGGATGCCGCTTGATGTCCGTGGTCCCCACACCGCCAAGCGTTACCCCGTGATACAGCTGACAGTCATCCTCCACGATCGCAGTCTCCCCGATCACGACCCCCATTCCGTGGTCGATCACAAGTCCCCTGCCGATCGTGGCACCAGGATGGATCTCGATGCCGGTCTTCCGGCGCGCCCGGTTGCTGACCCACCTTGCGAGAAACCGGTGATCGTTTTTCCACAGCCGGTTCGCAATTCTGTAAGAGCGCAGCGCCTTGATATGCGGATATAAAAGCAGGACCTCCCAGGGCGATTTCGCCGCCGGGTCCAGGTCCATCGTTCGCTTTACGTTATACGTTTCAGCGTCAATGAATTCTCGGATTGACATGAATAAATCTTACGTTTTTTAAAGACCAAACTCAAGACGGAAATCCCGGCTTACGGGCATCACACAACCATCCCACAGTTCGCCTGTTTTGTTGCACACAATATCTCCAGCTATGTCACATTTTCGCCGAAAGTATAAAGAACAGCCGGATGCCGATGCTGGCAGAGAAGGACTGCCAAATGAAACTGGCCAAGGCTGGAACCCGCAAAAGAAAGGGACTCTTCATTCAGGATGAAGAGTCCTCCTGCAGGATTCAGCGGTATCCCAAACCCGTTTGACTGTATTTAAAATCACCAGCATGAACCGGTTGCATCAAAACCTGACATCCCCTCCCTACGTGACAGTGCAATCGTTCAGACATCCTCCCGTCCGCTTCACATCTCCAGAACCAACAACATACGCAAAACCCCATGCGCCAGGGCATGGGGCTTTGTTGTCTATTCGGTTGTATCGTGCTTCAGGCCAATCCAGAATATCGCAGCCAGCAGCAGAGATCCTGCAGCAAGCCACATCCAGGGATTCATGGAAGAAGATTTCGCCGCTGTATCGGCTCCTTTATCCTGACCCGGCAGTATTTTGCGCTTCAGCACCACCGTGACTGGTTCCTTGGGCTGAGCGTCAGCCGGTTTGTTCCAGTCACTTGCAACGATCACCGCTTCCATTCCGGTATCTCCATTGAAGACCGTGATTTCCACCTGGAAATCCGCGAGTCCCTCAATATATTCGCTGGATGGATCCGCCGGTGCGGCCTGCAGCCGGTATACATAGGTATCCGGCTTCGGCAGTGTCACAGCCGGCAGGATGCTGCCGTTGCCTGCAGCCAGTCGAAGTCCTGACTGCGCTGGTGCAGGTGCTCCCTCTACTGGTGTCAGAGTGAAGAGCACATCGCCTTTGACAGCCGGTGTATCTCCGGACTTGACCTGTACCGGAATGCCCACGCTGATGGAAGTCTCCGCCGCACTGACCGGCAGTATGGTGAAGGTCATGACAAACAGGAGCAGCGCCAGCCATAGAATTCTTTTACTTCTCATGTTCCACCACCTTTATCACCCAGGCGTACAAAATGGTGCGCCCGTCTGTCTGGGAACTGTTGCACGTACTCAAGGCAAATACCTTTGGAGATTTTTCTCCTGGTTCCCGGAAATATCTGGCTTTGGACCGCAGCATGTCGATCAGAGCACTCGTATCGCCGCCGGATACCAGAGCCATGGAATATACATCGGGATCCATCGCGTCCGTTTCCATGATCGCAAACACCTCGAGCTTGTATTCCGTAAACTCTTTTGTCAGAAGAGATCCGGTCTTATGCCCCCCGAAATACTTTTTGTCCAGAAATTCCATCACATCCCCGAACATCCCACCATTGTCCATATGATGCCCATACAGAATGTTATAGGGATCCGAGAAATCCGGCTTGTTCAGCGAGGACAAAAAGATCGCACCAGACAGCGACGGCTTTCCGTCCGCTCCCTTGTTGATGTATTCCAGATCGTCCTTTCCCTGGACGACTGGCTGATCAATGCGGGTCTTGTCGATGGTCAGCCAGGCAATCACGTCCGGGTTGATTTTCAAAAGTTCATCAAAGGAGAGCGGATCCTCGGCATCGTGCTTGAACTGAGCCATGGATGAGGACAGGCCTGCCTGCGACTGCCTCCAGTCATCAAAGAGACAATAGAAGCAATAGAGACAGCCCACTGTCATGACCATGATGGTCAGCACCGACAGGATCCGGTTGCCGATATCCGCGGCTTTCGCCAGTCTGTGAATGCCTGTGGATGAGTGATCAGCCGTTCTTTTTCTTCTTTCCGAACATTGCATAGCCTAATCCGCCAAGCAGAGCAAGGCCAGCCACATACGGACCGTAGGTTGTGAAGAAGGCAGTGGGGACAGTACCCGTCTTCTTGTTTTCTACAGTGCAAGCGGTATTCTTTGTAATCGGTTTTGCTGTAGTTCCAACTGAGATCTTTCTATTATCAGTATCAATATCTGCAAGGTTCGTTTGGCCCGTTTCAGTAATAGTTGTTACGTACGTATCTTTTGTCAACGTGGCATCGGTTTCCTGTACTGTGAAAGAATCACCAACAGTTAATCCATAAACCGAGAACGATTCGCCATTGCCAAGACTGATCGTTTCAAATCCTGTTCCCGCATTAGAATACTCATTGCTTCCAGATACAATATTAAACACGACGTTTCTGTTATCAACTTTGGTCATAGCGAAGGTGAACTCGAATTTTTTATTCATATTTGCCTGATTACCGCTAATTGTTTTTGAAACCTGTGTAGTATAGGTCGTATAACTGTTCTGGAAATCAAGCTGTGTAACTTTCGCCCCTCATGGACTTTCGACTTTACATGCTCATAGGTGCAGAAATGCGCAGAATTACTCCTGGAATTACAGTATTTGCTTCCATATTGGTCAACGTTGTCAGGATTAAATACGTATAATGTGCAATGAACAGTGCTTTGTGAAAACTATGTGAATACTGTGTTGCCACTGGATTGCATCGATTTCCTGTTACCTCATCAAAAAACGAGAAAAATCAGACAGCAGTTCATGCAGTTTTTTGAAAATCTCTTTGACAAGAGGATATATCCAGGTTATTATAACTAAGCGTTCAGCAAGAGCTGAGGCATGAAATCGACCTGGAGAGTTGTCCGAGCGGTTTAAGGTGCAGTCTTGGAAAGGCTGTGTAGTCGAAAGGCTACCAAGAGTTCGAATCTCTTACTCTCCGCCAGTTGAAACCACACCCCTTTTTAAGGGGTTTTTTTGTCCTGAAACAGAACAGGACCCCCGAGCCTGTCCTTTGCCGGGACAGTTTCCGGGGTCCTGTTTTGTATGCATGTACGCTGCCGAAGAACCTTGGTTCGTACACCGGCTGGCTGAAAATCGAAATCCCCGACCCTTCTTCAGACTATGCCCCAGTTTTCCGGCAGCTCCGGTTCATCTGTCAGTTTCATGATCCGCTCTACAACTCTGGAAACCAGAAAGATCAGAATCAATGCCAGGATACTTGCCAGAAACCGGATCAGAAAAAACCTCTGAAAATCGTTCACAGTATCACCCTTTCCGTTGTTGGTAAGACAAAAAAAAAAAAAAAAAAATGCGAAAACCTGCGCGGCCTGAAATATCCTGTACAGGCATGTCAACAGCTTTCCCGGCTGTTTGAATCCATACTGAAGACAAAGCATCACAGCTTGATCAGCCATCGGTCACAGCCGGTGGACACCATGGAGGAAAACAATGACACAGAATTATGAACCGCAGCTTGTAACAGGTCATGGATCCCTGCAGGAGCTGCCACTGCTGCTGCAGGGACAGAAGGTCCTGCTGGTGCACGGTCACCGACCAGTGGAAGACGGTCTGCTGCAAAAAGTCCGGGTATTGCTGGAACAACATGGAATTGCCCGGGAAAATATGGGACAGATCCTGCCGGATCCCACGTTCAAGTCCGTGAAACGCGGGATCAGCCTGTGCCGGAAAACCGGCTGCACCATGGTCCTGTCCCTGGGCGGGGGCAGTACCCTGCAGTGCGCAAGAGGAATTGCCCTGGGAGTGCCGTACAAAGGAAAAATCAAAGATTTCTGGAATGGGAAAAAGAAACCGAAGAAGGCCTTGGCAGTAGCGGCGGTGCTGACAGATCCTGCCACCGGGGATGAACTCAGTGACAGCTGCACTCTGGTCAAAAAAGGAAAACAGAAAAAGTTCCGTTCACCCATGCTGACGTGCCGGTTTGCCATTCTGGATCCGGAACAGTCGCAATATCCGCCGTATCCGACGATGAATCAGGGATTTGTACTGGTGGCCAGGCTGTTTGCCTGTGCACTCGATGCCCGGGACCGGCAGCTGCCTGCATGCAGGGAGATCATGGACGGGCTGCTGGAAAGCATACAGGGGCTGGAAACAGACATCCACAACATGGAAGCCAGAACCGGCCTGTATAAAGCCGGGGTACAGGTCCACAGACTCCCGGTATCCGACAAAAGCGGGCTGACAACCCTGGCAGGAGATCTGGCCTTTGCCTGTTCCCTGCCCCTGGGAACTGCCTTGTCCGCACTGTTTCCTGCCTGGTGGGATGTCATGATGCAGAAAAACCCGGCGCAGATGCAGCGGATCAGTCATATTCTGCTGGGCTGCGGGGCGCAACAGGGCCGCCAGCGGATGCTGAGCCTGATTTCTGAGATGAACCTGGCTGCTTCCCTGCCAGAAGCGGGTCTGGAGCTGACTGCCAGTGACATCAAAGGGCTGACTGAGGATTCGATGCTGCGTACCGTGCTGCAAAAGGCAGCCAGGGACTGAAACCTCTTCATTGTGAATTGCGGGCTTATTGCACACCCATAAAACCGGCCGCAGTTTCTGCTTTGGTAGGTCTGCGGCCGGTTTTCACTTGTCCTGGCTGTAATTGTAAGGCACCGCAAAATCATAGCTGTCCACCAGAAACAGACCCTGTGCCCTCCGAAAGACATCCGGCAGTCCGTTGACCTGTCCAGTTTTCTGGTATTCCTTCAGTCCCGCATAGTACGCCGGTTTCTGGCTGTCCCGGACAGTCACCGGAATCATGCCATGTTTCAGGGATTGCCGGAACAGAATGATCTGTCCGGTTCGTCCATTTCCATCCTGAAAGGGATGAATGGTTTCGAATCTAGCATGAAGCGCTGCCAGATCCTGCAGGGACGGTTTAAAATTTCCCGGGACTCACAGATCAGTCTGGCCATATCCGCTTCCACTGCCTCCTGTGGTGATGCAGCCAAACCGCCCACCGTATTAGTTCAGATCTTATATTCACCGGCAGGTCTGTTGTTGATGCAGTCTTCCCAGACACTGGATTTATCCTGATGTGTCCTTTCTTCCAGAATCTGCGGGTCCATCAGTCTGAGATATGCGTCAATTTGTTTCTGCGTCATGACTGCCTCCCAGCTGTCTCATTCATTCTTTCATAGTCTAACCTGTACCGGCTTTTCTCCGTTCCGGATTGTCCGCCCTTCCCGGCTTCGTCCGGTGTATGTCTTCATCGACACCAAAACAGCGTTCATCGCCAAACGGCAGCAGCCCTTCATGAGCCGCTGCCGTTTTGTCTGTCTTAAGCTGTCACTGACCAGAGCACACCCTGGTATATCAGGGGCGACAGCGCTGGATGACCAGTCCGGATCCCGCTTTCGCTTTCACCGGTTATTCCAGGTCTTCGCCCTGGGAGGCAATGACCTTCTTGTACCAGTCGTAGGAATCTTTTTTGCGTCTGGAGAAATCGCCTGTACCGTCATCATGACGGTCCACATAGATGAATCCATAGCGCTTGGCATACTGACCCGTCCCGGCAGATACCAGATCAATGGGACCCCAGGTGGTGTAGCCAATGAGGTTCACGCCATCCTGCAGGGCTTCGGCCATGGCCTCGATGTGGCCACGGAAGTAGTCGATCCGGTACTGGTCGTGAATTGAACCGTCTTCCTCCACTTTGTCAAAGGCGCCAAATCCGTTTTCCACCACCATCAGCGGTGTATCGGGGTACCGTCCAGCCAGGACATTCAGCGTGTAGCGCAGCCCATCCGGATCGATCTGCCAGCCCCAGTCGCTTGCCTTCAGATACGGATTCTTCGCGCCAAGCGTCATGTTGCCGGCTGTCTTCTCTGCATCTTCATGCACTGTCACACAGTTGGTCATGTAATAGGAGAACGTGTACATATCCACGGTCCCTTCCTTCAGGATCTTCCTGTCCTCTTCGGTAATGAACGAAGTGTCAATGCCGTTTTCCCGGAAGTACCGCCACATGAAGGCCGGATATTCGCCCCGCACCTGTACATCGCCGCAGAAGTTGTTGTGGAAGTTGTCCACATCCAGGCATGCAAGCACATCCTTCGGATCCGGTGTCAGCGGATAGCTTGTCTCATGGGCGATCATGTTGCCGATCATGAAATCCGGGTTGATTTCATGACCCAGCTTCACGGTCAGGGCGCTGGCTACAAACTCATTGTGCAATGCTTCAAACACCCGCTGTTTGTCAACCTTGAGCTCCGTCAGCGGGATCCGGTGATCCGAATTGATGTCCTCTTCCTCCATTACACCCAGGCCATACAGCGCCGACAGACCGCCCAGATGCATGCAGGGAATGTTGATTTCGTTGAACGTCAGCCAGTACTTCACCTTGTCTTTGTACCGGGTCATGACCGTTCGGGCATACTTCAGGAACAGGTCCACCACGTCCCGGTTGGAGAACCCGCCGTATTTTGTGACAATCGACCAGGGGATCTCATAGTGACACAGAGTCACGACCGGTTCGATGCCATATTTCGCACATTCATCAAAAACAGCATCGTAGAATGCCAGACCGGCTTCATTGGGTTCTTCATCGTCGCCGTTGGGGAAAATCCGTACCCAGTTTATGGACAGCCGGAAGCAGGTGAAACCCATGCCGGCCAGAAGTGCAATGTCTTCCTTGTACCGATGGTAGAAATCCACGGCCTCATGACTGGGATAGAAGGCGGTCGCATCTTCCCGGGGCAGAAAGGTGCGGGGTGTGTTCACATCACCTCCCAGCAGCATATCGGGGACAGAGAGCAGCTTGCCATCCTCCAGATAGGCGCCTTCACACTGGTTGGCGGCCACTGCACCGCCCCACAGAAACTTTTTGGGAAACCTCATGATCGTTCCTCTCTTTCTGTACTCAGGATACCATTGCCGAAGCGGTTTCAGCGAGACTCTATGGGATTCGGTTTTGCCACATCCAGCCGGCAAGCAGACTAAAATTGCCGGAATGCTGTGGAAGACACCCCTCCAGACAGCCTGCTCCCTGCAGGAATCCCCTGCCTGAACCGGATAGTCCGGTGACAGAATGCCACCCTCTTCCTGGCCACAGCCGGAAACCCCGAAAAGCGAAAAACCGCATCTGTCAGGATGCGGTCTGAATACAGCAGGAATGCAGCAGGGTCATGCCTTGAGCGTTTCCTGGAACTTCACGATGAGATCCTTCTGTTCGTCGGTGAGCGTTTTGGGCAATGTGACTTTGATGGTCACGTACTCGTCGCCGGTGGCTTTGGAGGTCACGATGCCTTTGCCCTTCAGGCGGAACTTCTGACCAGGCTGCGTACCGGCCGGGATCTTGAGGGAAACCGAACCGTCCAGTGTCGGGACATCCACTTCGGTGCCGAGCATGGCTTCGGTGAAGTTCACGGATACAGTGGTCAGGATGTTCATATCCTCGCGGGTGAAGACCGGGCTGGAAAGGATGTTGACCTTCAGCAGCAGGTCGCCGGCGGGACCGCCGTTGTATCCCGGACCGCCTTTTCCGGCCAGTCGGATCTTCTGGCCTTCCTTGATCCCGGCTGGAATGTTGATGTCATAGGTGACACGCTCGCTCTGTCCATTGGCACCGGTCATCATGAAGGAGACAGTCTCGCTGCCGCCCTTGACGGCCTTCATGAAGTCAATGGAGATGTCGGCGTTCAGGTCCTGTCCCTTCTCGGGCTGCGGCTGGTACTGGTCATAGAAGGAACCGTAGTCCCCGAAGCCCTGGGTCCGGGCTCCGCCCATGCCGCCGCCGAACATGCCGCCGAAGATGTCATCGAAGCCAAACGGCCATTCCTGGCCCGGACCGAAGGGGTTGCTGCCCCCCTGGCTGCCCCAGGAATACTTGTAGCTGTTCAGGACATCCTCGTTGAAGTCCGCCTCAATGGCCTTTTCACCGTATTCGTCGTACAGCTTCCGTTTCTTGTCATCGGTCAGGATATCATGCGCCTTGTTGATTTCCTTCATCTGCGCGGTGGTATCCTTGCCCGGGTTCAGATCCGGGTGATACTTTTTCGCCAGCTTCTTGTAGGCTGACTTGATTTCCTTCTTGTCCGCCGTTTCCGGCACACCAAGAATGTCATATAACTTTTTGGCCATGGATGCCTCGCTTTCTAAAGAGAACTGTATAGGATCTGCCTGCCGGCACAGGATCGGTCAGCAGACAGGGATTGGGCTGTATCAGTCGTTCACTGCCTCGGACAGCGTCCTGCCAATGGAGTCCCGGATCACCAAATCCGCCCGGTCGTCATAGGGAGTGGCATCCCGGTTGATGAGCACCAGGTGCCTGCCCCGGAAGTACTGCAGAAGACCCGCCGCGGGATAGACCACCAGGCTCGTGCCACCGACAATCAGCGTGTCGCAGTGACTGATTTCATACACCGCCTGCGACAGCACTTCCTGGTCCAGTCCCTCTTCATAGAGCACCACATCCGGCTTGATGATGGACTGATCCAGCTCACAGCGGGGAATTCCGTTTTCGTCCCGCAGCTTCAGCACATCCTCCAGGCCATAGTACTTCCCGCAGGTCATGCAGTAGTTGCGCAGCACGCTGCCATGGAGTTCCAGGACATTGACACTGCCGGCCTTCTGGTGCAGCCCGTCGATGTTCTGGGTGATCACCGCCGACAGCTTGCCTTCCTTCTCCAGTTTTGCCAGCGCATAGTGCGCCGGGTTGGGCACAGCGTCCAGTGCGATCATGCGGTCGAAGTAGAACTGGAAGAACTCCTTCGGGTGGCTGTCGAAGAAGCTTCTCGACAGCATGACCTCCGGTGGATACGGGTACTGGTTTTTCTGGTTGTACAGACCGTCCTGGCTCCGGAAATCCGGGATGTTGCTTTCGGTGCTCACGCCTGCACCGCCAAAGAACACAATCCGGTCCGATTCGCGGATGATCTGGCGCAGCTGTTCGATTTCATTCATGTGATTCCCTTCTTTCCCGTTGTGGCTGTTCCTGCCGGGTCTTTCCTGGCAGGCCAGCCTGGTTTCACGACAAACAGAGGCGGTCGCCCGCCTCTGAAGTGTTATCTGTCTTCGCCGAATTTCTCGATCCGGATGTCGTACTGGCCATCCCGGATGTCGATTTTGATCACGGCATCTTTGAGGGCGCCTTCCGCGATCATCTTCTTGGCAATGGCCGTTTCGATGTTTCTCTGGATATAGCGCTTCATGGGACGCGCACCGAAGACAGGATCCACACCGTTTTCGGCGATCTTGTCATAGACAGCATCGGTGCACTCCAGCCGGATGTCCTTTTCGCTGAGCCGGTGCTCCAGCTCGCCCATGAACTTCCGGGCAATCTTGGCGAATGCCTCTTCACCCAGTGCATTGAAGATCACGATCTCGTCGATCCGGTTGATGAATTCCGGACGGAAGTGCTTCTTGACTTCCTCCATGTACTTCTCGTGCAGGATCTCCGGTTCCTTTGCGTATTCAAAGGCGTTGGCTGCGCCAAGGTTGGAGGTCAGGATGATGATCGTGTTTTTGAAGTCCACCGTCACACCCTTCGAGTCGGTGATCCGGCCGTCGTCCAGGATCTGCAGCAGCACGTTGAAGACATCCGGATGTGCCTTTTCCACCTCGTCGAACAGGACGATGGAATAGGGGTTCCGGCGCACGGCTTCCGTCAGCTGGCCGCCTTCATCATAGCCCACGTATCCAGGAGGCGCTCCGATCAGACGGGACACCGCATGTTTCTCCATGTATTCCGACATATCGATCCGCACGATGTGGCGTTCGTCGTCAAAGAGCTGTTCTGCCAGGGCCTTGGCCACTTCAGTCTTGCCGACACCCGTGGGGCCCAGGAACAGGAACGAACCGATGGGACGGTTTTCGTCCTGGATCTGCGCCTTGGAGCGCAGGATCGCATCCACGACCAGGTCGATGGCGTGGTCCTGACCCACGACGCGCTTTTCCAGCTCGTCCTGCAGGTGAAGCAGCTTGTATCGCTCGGACTGTTCCAGACGGGACACTTCCACACCCGTCCAGCGGGAGATGATCTTGGCGATCAGTTCCTCGTTGACGGTTTCCTGAATCATGCCGGCTTCATCCTTCGGCAGACCTTCCTTGTTGATTTTCGCTTCCAGTTCCGGAATGATCTGGTACTGCAGGCGTGCGGCGTCTTCATAGCGCAGCTCGCTCTGGGCCTTTTCCAGTTCCAGCTTCGCCTTTTCCAGTGCCACTTTGTCTTCCTGCGCCATGGCCAGTGTGCGCTTTTCGTCCTCCCACTTGGCGTGGAGCTCGTTGCGCTTCTCTGTCAGGCGGCCCAGTTCTTCCTCGATCTCTTCCCGGCGCTCGACGGTCTTCTTGTCGTCCTCGCCCGCCAGGGAGGTCTTTTCGATCTGCAGCTGGGTGATCTTGCGTTCCATCTCATCCAGCTCCTGGGGCATGGATTCCATCTCCACCTTCAGGGTGGCGCAGGCTTCATCCACCAGGTCGATGGCCTTGTCCGGCAGGAAGCGGTCCGTGATGTATCTGTCAGACAGCGCCGCTGCCTGTACCAGGGCATCGTCCAGGATCTTTACACCGTGGTAGCCCTCGAAGCGGTCCTTCAGTCCACGCAGGATGGAAATCGTGTCGTGCACATTCGGCTCGGATACCTGCACCTTCTGGAACCGGCGTTCCAGGGCGGCATCCTTTTCGATGTATTTCCGGTATTCGTTGAACGTGGTGGCCCCGATCATGTGCAGTTCGCCACGTGCCAGCATCGGCTTGAGCAGGTTGGCCGCATCCATGCTGCCTTCCGTTTTGCCCGCTCCCACAAGGTTGTGGATTTCGTCAATGAACAGAATGATCCGTCCATCCGACTGCTTCACTTCATCCAGGATGGATTTCAGACGTTCCTCAAACTCGCCGCGGTATTTCGCACCGGCAATCAGGGAACCCATGTCCAGTTCGATCAGGATCTTGTCCTTCAGAGAATCTGGCACGTCTCCCTTCATGATCCGCCATGCCAGGCCTTCCACGACGGCGGTCTTGCCGACGCCGGGTTCGCCGATCAGCACGGGGTTGTTCTTGGTCTTCCGCGCCAGGATCTGCATGCAGCGGCGGATCTCTTCGTCACGGCCGATGATCGGGTCGATCTTGCCGTTGCGGACTTCCGCCACCAGGTCACGGCCATATTTCTTCAGGGCCTCGAGGTTTTCCTCCGCATTGGGGGAATCCATCTTCCGTCCGCCGCGGCGCTCCAGTTCTGCCTGTTCGCACTGCTGCTGGGTAATGTGGAACATATTCACCAGCTGACGGGAGATATAGGACTTGTTGAACATCAGGAAAATCCACAGCGTTGCCGTGCTCAGGTAGATCTCGTCATGCTGACTGGCCCACTTGGCGGCTGCGTCGATGGATTTCTGTACTTCGTTGGACAAATTGATGTTGGCGGAGCTGGACTTGGCGATTTTCTTCTCTTCCTGGGCAATGACCGTCAGCGCAAGCTTCTTGTCTATGTTCAGTCTGTCGAAGAGGCCGTCCAGAATTTCGCTTTTGAACATCGCTTCCAGAACATCGATGGTGTCGACAGACGCATGCTGGCTTGCCTTGGCGTCGTTGACGGCATTCATCAGAATCTTCTGGAGGTTTTCGGACATTTTATCGAATTCCATGGTGTCCTCCTTTAGATACGTTTTCAGGTTATCCGATTCAATTATAAGTTTTGGCCGGGACCGGCACCAACAGTAATGCCTTAAAAGCGCACAGGCAAAAGGCGCAGAATCCGGCGCCAGATGCTCAGTTGGTGACGGCTGCATGACAGTTGTACCAGATTTTGATGTCACTGACATGCCACATCGACGAAATGTGCCGGAAACAACAGGCAAAAGCCGGACACAGACAGGACTTCCCCGCTGCATCCGGCTGTTGGCTGTATGGTCTGCTGTCCTGCAACAGTCAGGAGTGCGGCCGGCCTGCTTCTTCGACTTGCGCCGGAAGAAGGCAGCCAGACCGGCAGCTGCAGCCGCGGCGGCGGTCCACAGACCGGCTTTCGTTGCCGCGGCGATGGTCACATTTGCCTTGTCAAGGCCGGCGGGCTTTTTGACAGCCAGCACCCTAAGCGTGCCCTTGCCGTCCCTGACATCCTCGCCGTTCAGGCCCATATCCATGGCCGCTCCGGCCCGTTTGCAGCCTGCGGGCATCGCCTTCGCGATCTGCTCACTGGTCAGCATCGGCTTGTCCGCCGTGACGGTAAAGGTCTTCGTTCCCACGACTTTGCCCTGGTTTTATCCTTGAACTGCAGGGTGATCACGGCGTTCTGCGGTGTCTGGGACTGGACGGTTTAGCCCTGGGCCGTGGCGGTCATGCGGCGCATGAAGAGTGTTTCCACCGGTACGCCCTGCGCATCGGAGAGGGTCTTGCCGTCGGCTGTACCTTCGCCCCAGAGGGAGACGGTGGCTGCCGGTGCCTTAGACGGCCGAGCCGCAGACACTGCTTTTGAGCTGGGAACTGGTGACGGTGAAGACAGCCGATCCATCCAGTTCCATGCCATTCATATCGGTGACGTAAGAGCCGCCTTCGATGACAAAGTCCGGGCAGTCATGCAGGGTCACATCGGCCGATGTTTTCATGTCGACGGTACCGGTAGTCGATTCACCGGTGA
>ERZ778515.1089-NODE-1089-length-20706-cov-8.315772_pt1 | contig 20706 bp, 17 predicted proteins | sample MGYA00510343_ERZ778515 | MGnify/ENA primary metagenome ERZ778515 (study PRJEB29527, sample SAMN07138965) | mouse gut metagenome | material: feces | host: mouse | place: China:Nanjing | collected 2016-01-25 ...
TCTTCTATTCATAGTCGTATCAGTAATCAACATACTGGCAGTAAAGAGAAAGGTACTTTCTATCTGGATGCATAAATCACAAATGAAACTGAGTCTATTCCGTACTCCCTGCGAACGATTTTTCATTTTCATTTCTCATATTCTCATATTTTTTAGACAAACAAAAGATAATCAGATAGATATCTTATGAGAAATACTTTTAAAAAACGGTATTTCTCATAAGTTTACCCGTATTTTAGCTTAAAACAGACCATATTCTCATAGTGTTTCAAGATATTTCTCATAGTGTCGTGTGCCGGAAACTAGTGTTGCAATAAACAAAACTATGTATTCCTTTTGTATGTTTCCATATACAGTGTTTTAGTCCCACATATTGTGGGAAAAGATTCCCAACTGCTTGGGAAAAGATTCCCAACTGCTCGGGAAAGTTTTCCCTTAATATGAGGGAAAGTTTTCCCACAATATATGGGACAATTAGAACTAATGGGCATCTTCAAGTAAAAAGCCACTATTTTATCTAAAAACATAAAGAATTCACACGTTTGATTAAAAAGCATAAAGACTCCGGCAGAATAACACAAAGATATACATCTATCTATACAATAGATATCAGATAGAAAAGGAAAACGAAATAAAAAAGTGATTGAATATCAAACAGGTTAAAATTATTTCGTAATTTTGCAGATATAAAAGAATGAAGCTATGCCGGACTATGATTTAATCGCCATACTCGGACCTACAGCCTCGGGTAAAACTCCCTTTGCCGCTGCCTTGGCCTATGAACTTAACACAGAAATTATCAGTGCCGATTCCCGACAGATATATCGTGGGATGGATCTCGGCACAGGAAAAGACCTTGCCGACTATACGGTAAACGGACGTGCTATCCCCTACCACTTAATCGACATTGCAGATCCCGGATATAAATATAATGTATTCGAATATCAACGCGATTTCCTGATTTCTTACGAAGCCATCAAACAAAAAGGTTGTCTCCCCGTTTTATGTGGAGGGACAGGCATGTATCTGGAATCCGTATTGAAAGGATATAAACTGATGCCCGTGCCGGAAAACCCTGAATTACGTGCCCGCTTGGCTAATCATTCTCTGGAAGAACTGACGGAAATATTAAGCCGGTATAAAGTGTTGCACAACTCCACCGACGTAGATACCGTGAAACGTGCTATCCGTGCAATAGAGATTGAAGAGTATTATGCCGTCCATCCAGTCCCCGAACGGGAATTTCCGAAATTGAACAGCCTTATCATTGGTGTGGATATCGATCGGGAACTGCGTCGCGAAAAGATTAGCCGGAGACTGAAACAACGGTTGGACGAAGGCATGGTCGACGAAGTGCGACATTTGATTGAACAAGGTATCGCACCGGATGATTTGATATACTACGGACTGGAATACAAGTACCTGACCTTGTACGTCATAGGCGAATTGACTTATGAAGAAATGTTCAATGGTCTGGAAATAGCCATTCACCAATTTGCCAAACGGCAGATGACCTGGTTCCGGGGCATGGAAAGAAGAGGATTTACCATCCATTGGATGAGCGCGAAGCTGCCGATGGAAGAAAAGATAGCCTTTGTCAAAGAAAAACTGGAAGGGATTTAGTATATTTGGCAGTTATTTATAGTGAGATTTTAAATACAGTAGGATAGAAATACGGATATGAGTGTAGAACCGAAGAAATGGGGAGTGATTTATAACCCGAAAGCCGGCACCCGAAAGGTAAAAAAACGCTGGAAAGAAATCAAGGAATACATGGACAGCAAAGGTGTCGACTATGACTATGTGCAATCCGAAGGTTTCGGCTCAGTAGAACGTCTCGCTAAGATTTTAGCAAACAACGGTTATCGCACGATTGTCGTTGTGGGTGGTGATGGCGCTTTGAACGATGCCATTAACGGCATTATGCTATCCGATGCCGAAGACAAAGAGAATATAGCCCTCGGTTTTATACCGAACGGTATCGGAAACGACTTTGCCAGATATTGGGGCCTCAGCACCGAGTATAAACCTGCCGTAGACTGTATCATCAACCACCGCCTGAAAAAGATAGACGTAGGATACTGCAACTTCTATGACGGCAAAGAACATCATCGCCGCTACTTCCTCAATGCCGTCAATATCGGACTGGGTGCACGAATCGTAAAAATCACCGACCAGACCAAACGTTTCTGGGGAGTGAAATTCCTTTCGTATGTTGCCGCCCTGTTCTCGTTGATATTCGAACGGAAACTATACAGAATGCATCTACGCATCAATGACGAGCACATCCGCGGACGCATCATGACCGTATGCATAGGCAGCGCCTGGGGATGGGGACAGACTCCGAGTGCCGTTCCTTACAACGGATGGCTGGACGTATCCGTCATCTACCGCCCGGAATTCCTGCAAATCATTTCCGGCTTATGGATGCTTATTCAGGGAAGAATACTGAATCACAAAGTAGTGAAAAGCTACCGGACAAAGAAAGTGAAAGTACTCCGGGCACAAAACGCGTCTGTGGATTTGGACGGACGTTTATTGCCTAAGCATTTTCCTTTGGAAGTGGGCATACTTCCTGAAAAGACAACACTTATTATTCCGAACTAATAAAATCAGGCACAGATTACACGGTTTCCAGTAAATCATAATCTGCACAAACTGTGTAATCATCCCGCGTAATCCGTGCTTAAGAAATCAACTAACAATAGTATAAAAATGATAGAACTTAAAAACAATCCTGCCGGCAATTTCTTCCTACTTGCCGGTCCTTGTGTGATAGAAGGCGAAGAGATGGCAATGCGTATTGCCGAACGAGTGGTTAAAATCACCGAAGCATTGCAGATTCCTTATGTATTCAAAGGGTCTTACCGCAAGGCAAACCGCTCACGCCTGGATTCGTTTACAGGTATCGGCGATGAGAAAGCGCTGAAAGTGCTGCAAAAGGTACGCGATACGTTCGGAGTTCCTACCGTAACAGATATCCATAGTGCCGAAGAAGCAGAAATGGCAGCCGAATATGTGGATATTCTTCAGATTCCTGCTTTCCTTTGTCGCCAGACAGACCTGTTGGTAGCAGCCGCCAAGACCGGAAAGACGATCAACATCAAGAAAGGACAGTTCCTCTCACCTTTGGCTATGCAGTTTGCTGCCGACAAAGTAGTGGAAACCGGAAACAAGAATGTGATGCTGACCGAACGCGGAACAACTTTCGGTTATCAGGATTTGGTCGTTGACTATCGCGGTATCCCCGAAATGCAGACATTCGGTTATCCTGTCATCCTGGATGTCACCCATTCATTGCAACAGCCCAACCAAACCAGCGGAGTGACCGGTGGAATGCCGCAACTGATAGAAACCATAGCCAAAGCAGGCATTTCCGTAGGCGTTGACGGCATCTTTATCGAAACGCACGAAAATCCTGCTGTAGCCAAAAGTGACGGTGCCAATATGCTCAAATTAGACCTGTTGGAAGGGCTGTTAACTAAGTTAGTCCGCATACGCGAAGCTATAAAATGACGTTTTTCCCTGTCTATTTGTGATTTGCGGCTAAATACAACGACAAATTACTCAGAAACATTTATTTAAATTAAATAGAACATGAAACATTTATTACGTGGATTATCCATTGCAGTTCTTATCATATGCTGCAATTTTCAGCCCGTACTTGCACAACCCATGCAACAACTGCCTGTGGACAAGAATGTCCGTATCGGCAAGTTGGACAACGGACTTACTTATTACATTCGGCACAACGCACTCCCTGAGAAGCGTGCAGAATTCTACATTGCCCAGAAAGTAGGTTCTATTCTCGAAGAACCGCAGCAACGCGGTCTGGCTCACTTCCTGGAGCACATGGCTTTCAACGGGACCAAACACTTCCCAGGTGATGAAACCGGACTGGGCATCGTGCCCTGGTGCGAAACCAAAGGTATCAAGTTCGGTACGAACCTGAATGCGTATACCGGTGTCGAACAAACTGTCTATAATATCAGCAACGTGCCGACAGAGAACATCAATGTCATAGACTCCTGCCTGCTTATCCTTCACGACTGGTCAAATGCCATCAACCTTGCCGACAAAGAAATCGACAAAGAACGTGGCGTCATCCGTGAAGAATGGAGAAGCCGCAACAGCGGTATGCTCCGTATCATGACAGATGCGCAGCCCACCCTGTACCCCGATTCCAAATACGCTGACTGTATGCCTATCGGAAGCATCGACGTTATCAACAACTTCCCTTATCAGGATATCCGCGACTACTACGCGAAATGGTACCGCACAGACTTACAGGGAATTATCATCGTCGGCGACATCAACGTAGACGAGATAGAAGCGAAACTGAAAAAGGTTTTCGCCGACGTGAAAGCTCCTGTAAATCCTGCCGAACGTATCTACTATCCGGTAGCGGACAATCAGGAACCGCTTATCTACATCGGTACCGACAAGGAAGTGAAGAATCCTTCTGTAAATATCTTCTTCAAACAAGATGCCACCCCGGATTCTTTGAAAAACACCATCGCTTATTACGCTACGAACTACATGGTCAGCATGGCTATGAATATGCTGAACAACCGCCTGAATGAACTTGCCCAGACAGCCAACCCGCCTTTCACCAGCGCAGGAGCAGGATACGGCGAATTCTTCCTTGCCAAAACGAAAGAAGCATTCAGCCTAAGCGCAAGCAGCAAAATAGACGGTATCGACCTGGCAATGAAGACTGTACTGGAAGAAGCTGAACGCGCACGCCGCTTCGGATTCACGGCTACAGAATATGAACGTGCACGCGCCAACTATATGCAAGCCGTAGAATCCGCTTACAACGAACGTGAAAAGACAAAGAGCGGCGCATACGTTAACGAATACGTGAACAACTTCCTTGACAAAGAGCCGATTCCGGGCATCGAATTCGAATATATGCTTGTCAATCAGATGGCACCGAACATTCCGGTAGATGCAATCAACAAGTTTATGCAACGGCTTATCACCGACAACAACCAAGTGGTTCTGCTTGCCGGTCCCGAAAAAGAAGGTGTGAAATATCCCAGCAAGGAAGAAATCGCTGCCCTGCTGAGAGAGATGAAGTCATCCGACCTGAAACCGTATGAAGACAAAGTTTCTAACGAACCGCTTATCTCCGAAGACATCAAAGGCGGAAAGATTGTATCCGAAAAAGCAGGAGATGTCTATGGCAGTACGAAACTGGTACTTTCCAATGGTGTGAAGGTATATGTGAAGCCGACAGATTTCAAAGCCGACCAGATTATCATGAAAGGTGTAAGCTTCGGTGGTACAAGCGTATTCCCGAACGAAGAAATCATCAATATCTCCCAGTTGAACGGTGTAGCCCTGGTAGGTGGAATCGGCAATTTCAGCAAAGTAGACTTGGGCAAGGCTCTTGCCGGCAAACGTGCGTCAGTAGGTTCAGGCATCAGCAATGCTACCGAAACTATTTCCGGTAGCTGTTCTCCGAAAGATTTCGAGACAATGATGCAACTTACTTACCTGACATTCACTTCTCCGCGTAAGGACAATGAAGCATTCGAATCTTATAAGAACCGCCTGAAAGCGCAACTTCAAAATGCAGATGCCAACCCGATGACTGCGTTCAGCGATACAGTGACACGTGCTTTATACGGCAACCACCCACGTGCTGTCAAGATGAGAGAAAGCATGGTAGACCAAATCGACTATGACCGTATCATTGAAATGTACAAAGACCGTTTCAAGGATGCAAGCGACTTTACCTTCTATCTGGTAGGAAACGTAAATCTGGAACAGATGAAACCGATGATTGCCAAATACTTGGGCGCTCTGCCGTCTATCAACCGCAAAGAGACTTTCAAGGATAACAAGATGGATATCCGCAAGGGACAATACAAGAATGAATTTGCCAAGAAACAGGAAACTCCGATGGCTACCATCATGTTCCTTTACAGCGGCACTTGCAAATATGACTTGCGCAACAACATCTTGCTCAGCTTCCTCGACCAGGCTTTGGATATGGTTTACACAGCAGAAATCCGTGAAAAAGAAGGCGGTACATACGGCGTGAACTGTAACGGAAGTCTTAGCAAATATCCGAAAGAGGAATTAGTTCTTCAGATTGTATTCCAGACTGACCCTGCCAAGACAGAAAAACTGTCTGCCGTTGTTGTAGAACAGTTGAACAAGATGGCTAAAGAAGGCCCGTCTGCCGAACACATGCAGAAGATTAAGGAATATATGTTGAAGAAGTACAAGGATGCTCAGAAAGAAAACGGCTACTGGCTCAATAATCTGGACGAATTCTTCTACACCGGCATCGACAATACAAAAGACTATGAAAAGTTGGTCAACAGCATCACAGCAAAAGAAGTCCAGAATTTCCTTGCCAAGCTGCTGAAACAGAACAACGAAATCCAAGTCGTTATGACTATGCCGGAAGAAAGCAAATAATATTCTCTAGCATATCAACAGAATGATGATACTAAACGAACTACGCAAACATGGAAGGCTCGCCGCCAAACGGCATCCGATGTATGAAAAGAACAAAGTCGCTAAAATACTCGGTTATGTCATGGGCGCATTTTGGGCCGGTTACCTGATATTCTTCGGTACGACGTTCGCGTTCGGATTTTCAGATATGGTTCCCAACCGGGAACCATATCATGTAATGAACGCTGTCGTTCTGATATTCATCCTGGCACTCGACTTCCTGATGCGTGTTCCGTTTCAAAAAACACCGACGCAAGAGGTAAAACCTTACCTCTTGCTGCCGGTTAAACGAAACCGTGTCATCGACTTCCTGCTTATCCGCTCCGGGCTCAGCCTGTTCAACCTCTTCTGGTTGTTCCTGTTTGTCCCTTTTTCCTTCATCACTATTACCAAATATTTTGGTGTCCTCGGTGTCATCACCTATCTTATAGGTATCCTACTTCTGATTCTTGCCAACAATTACTGGTATCTGTTGTGCCGCACACTTATCAACGAACGTATTTGGTGGATTCTATTACCCATCGCTTTCTACGGTGGAATAGGCTGCCTTCTTTTTATTCCCAAGGATAGCTCTCTCTTCTATTTCTTCATGGATTTGGGCGACGGGTATATTCAGGGAAACATTCTCTATTTTCTCGGCACTATACTGGTTATCTTCCTTTTATGGCTGATAAACCGCAAGATTATGTCGGGCCTTATCTATGCAGAACTGGCAAAAACAGACGATACCCAAATTAAAAATGTCTCCGAATACAAATTCTTCGAACGCTACGGAGAAGTCGGCGAATACATGAGACTGGAACTGAAAATGCTTTTACGCAACCGCCGTTGCAAAGGTGCGCTGCGTAGTATAGGTATCATAGTCCTGGCTTTCTCCATCGCTCTCAGTTTCTCAAGTGTCTACGACGGAAACTTTATGACCTCTTTTATCTGTGTTTATAACTTTGCCGTATTCGGAATGATTATCCTTTCGCAGCTAATGTCGTTCGAAGGCAATTACATCGATGGACTGATGTCTCGCAAAGAATCAATCATGAGCCTGCTGAAAGCGAAATATTATACATACAGCATCGGCGAAATCATACCTTTCATATTAATGATTCCCGCCATCATCATGAACAAGCTCACCCTGCTGGGGGCTTTCGCCTGGTTTTTCTATACCATCGGCTTTATCTATTTCTGCTTCTTCCAACTGGCAGTCTACAACAAGCAGACCGTCCCCCTGAACGAAAAAGTGACAGGCCGCCAGACCAACAGCGCGATACAAATGCTGGTTAACTTCGGAGCGTTCGGGGTGCCGCTCATCTTGTACAGTATATTAAATGCACTTTTAGGTGAAACAGTTACTTATATTATCCTGTTGGCTATCGGCCTTGGATTTACCCTGACGTCTCCTTTATGGATAAAGAATGTATATCATCGCTTCATGAAACGGAGATATGAAAACATGGAAGGTTTCAGAGACAGCCGCCAATAGACCTTCATGGAGCATTAACTATATAAACATAGAAAATCATGATTACCATTGACAAACTTAGAAAGAATTTCGGTGAGAAGGTTGCCGTAAACATAGAACACTATGAAATCAATCAAGGCGATATGCTCGGATTGGTGGGAAATAACGGTGCAGGAAAGACAACCCTCTTTCGATTAATGCTGGACTTGCTGAAAGCGGAAGATGGGAAAGTGGTTATTAACGACATTGATGTGAGCCAAAACGAAGATTGGAAAGCCTTCACCGGCGCTTTTATCGACGAAGGCTTTTTGATTGATTACCTCACTCCCGAAGAATATTTCTACTTTATCGGAAAGATGTACGGATTGAAGAAAGAGGAAGTGGACGAACGTCTCATTCCCTTCGAACGTTTCATGAACGGAGAAGTCATCGGACAAAAAAAACTAATCCGCAACTACTCTGCCGGAAACAAACAGAAGATTGGCATTATCTCCGCCATGCTTCATTATCCGCAATTATTGATATTGGACGAGCCGTTCAATTTCCTCGACCCCAGTTCGCAATCTATCATCAAGCACCTGCTCAAAAAGTACAATGAAGAGCATCGGGCTACGGTCATCATTTCCAGCCATAACCTGAACCATACCGTAGATATATGTCCGCGAATTGCTTTGTTGGAATACGGGTTCATCATCCGTGACATTATCAATGAGGATAATTCAGCAGAGAAAGAGCTCGAAGCTTATTTCAACGTGGAAGAGTAAGGGGATTGACTATTTACAAGTTACGACTGACTATTTATGAGTTACTTTTGCTGTTTATAAGTTAAGTACAGATGATGAAAGCAAAATTCAAACTGATATTCTTACTGGTAGGACTGACCGCCATTCTTAGTTCCTGCCGCACGTCCGCCCCCCGTTTGGATTACCAGGCATTGGCGCGGGCTTCCATCTTATTGGGCGTAGACATCAACCTTGAAGACAATCATAAACTCTATCTGGAAGCTGCCGACTGGATAGGCACCCCTTATCGCAGTGGCGGAGATTCGAAAAAGGGAACCGACTGTTCGGGCATGGTCTGTCAGATATACCGGAAAGTATATCGTACCCAAGTGCCTCGAAACTCGGAAGAACTGAAAAACAAAAGCAATAAAATAGCCAAGCGTAACCTCAAAGAAGGTGATTTGGTATTCTTCAGCAGCAACCGTTCCAAAAAGAAAGTAGCCCATGTAGGCATCTATCTGAAGAACGGGAAGTTCATCCATTCCAGTACGAGCCGGGGAGTAATCGTCAGCAGATTGGGCGAAGAATATTATAGCAGGCATTGGATATGCGGTGGCAGAATACGTTAATCATCAACTCTCAATAATATATCATTATAAAGTCATTTATCGGAGCTGTTATATTTATCTGCGTGGCATTCAGCGCAAATGCGCAACTTTTATGGAAAGTATCCGGCAACGGGATGGAACAAGCATCTTACTTGTTTTCTCGTTTGAGTTCTCTTCTTCATTATCTTCTATAGCCAACATCTATAAATGTCGCACTAACTTTCTGTAACTAGCTCATGGACTGTTATAGACAACAATTCGACTCTCCCGCACCCACGAAAAAAAGTTTAATAGCGATTTTGCCCACATACTCTCATAGTTCGTCTGAATCCCTTTATTCATCGACGTTTCAGCTATGAGAGCAACTATGAGGGTAACTATGAGGGTAAAAGTTACTCTCATACATCACCGACTCTTTCCGACTGCAACTCCAAACAATAATGCTTGAATCACAGAATGTTAACAGTTATCATCTCAGCTATTAATACTTGACTTCCCAACTAGTAATAGCTGAGAAGTCAAGTATTAATAGCTGATAAATGACCTGTTTACATCCAATAAATGATATAGCAATACCCAAAAAGTAGATTAGATGGATTACTTTTTATTTTCATCCATCCACTTCTTCAACATTCCGGACTCCTCATGGCAAAAAGTAGTTAATTGGCTTATCAACCGACCGGATTGTGATAGAAGAACCACATATCTCTAACAGCAGTAGACATAAAATATGCCTACTACTGAAATTGAAACAGATTCACTGTTATACGTGTAATGTTAGGTATTGTAAATATACTATCTTTTTAAAACAATCACATCGTATAAGAATAAAACTTTGCCTTTTTCTTGACTTAGCTATAGGACAATCATTTTGAAACATTCGACACCTAGCCAGACAGGAGTAGAAAGCCATAGTAAATCGGCCAATAGAAACATATGGAATGGCATAAGCATCTCCGCGAAGGCAAAAAACGGGTGATAGGTGATAGATGCGGGTGATAGGTTATAAACACAACCTATCACCAGGCAAAGCATTATAAATGAATGATTTGTAACATCAGGTGATAGGTTGAAAGAGAAAATGCATTTTTTACTATGGAAAAGAGGGAGAAGTATCCCAAAACAATAAAAAAAGAGCGGAAACATTTGTTCAGATTGAATAAAAGCAGTACTTTTGTGCCCGATTATTCCGCAACGGGTTCGACAAAGAGCTCTTTAAGTGATTAAAGACCACCCGCCGGAGCTAACTTATACATTTATATATAAGATGTACGCAATTGTAGAAATTAACGGTCAGCAATTCAAAGCAGAAGCTGGTCAGAAGTTGTTCGTTCACCACATCGAAGGTGCAGAAAACGGTTCAACAGTAGAATTTGAAAAAGTTCTTTTGGTAGACAAAGACGGAAATGTAACTGTAGGTGCCCCTGTTGTAGAAGGCGCAAAAGTTGTTTGTCAGGTTGTTTCAAACTTGGTAAAAGGCGACAAAGTTCTTGTTTTCCACAAGAAAAGAAGAAAAGGTTACAGAAAACTGAACGGTCACCGTCAACAGTTTACAGAGTTAACAATCACAGAAGTAGTAGCTTAATCAATTTAAAACAGTAAGAAGAAATGGCACACAAGAAAGGTGTCGGTAGTTCTAAGAACGGCCGCGAATCACAAAGTAAGAGATTAGGCGTTAAGATATTTGGTGGCGAAGCTTGCAAAGCAGGTAACATCATCGTTCGTCAAAGAGGTACTGAATTCCACCCGGGTGAAAACATGGGAATGGGTAAAGACCACACTCTTTTCGCTTTAGTAGATGGTACAGTTAACTTCAAAGTAGGCAAAGGAGACAGAAGATATGTTTCTGTAGTTCCTGCAACTGAAGCATAATTGCACAACCGAAAATATTTGAGAGAAGGAGATGTAATCCGAAAAGGATTGCATCTCCTTTCTTTTTTTATGTCCGTTTTCATTGCTTGATTGTTCGTTTTTTCTTTATCTTTGCATCCATTAAACGAAAGTACATAAAAAGTATAGATATGCTTACCATTAAACAAATTACAGAAAACACAGAGGCGGTACTCCGCGGACTGGAAAAGAAGCATTTCAAGAATGCAAAAGAAACGATCGAACAAGTGATCGCTCTAAACGACAAGAGACGTAGCACGCAAAATCAATTAGATAAAAACCTGGCAGAGGTAAACTCGCTTTCACGCACCATCGGCCAACTGATGAAAGAAGGCAAGAAAGAAGAAGCTGAATCTGCACGCGCCCGTGTTGCCGAACTGAAAGAAGGCAACAAAAAGCTGGACGCCACCATGACACAGGCTGCGACTGACATGCAGAATATTCTCTATACCATCCCCAATGTTCCTTATGATGAAGTGCCCGAAGGTGTAGGCGCCGAAGACAACGTCGTAGAAAAAATGGGTGGTATGGAAACCGAACTTCCCAAGGATGCACTCCCTCACTGGGAACTGGCAAAGAAATATGACTTGATTGATTTTGACCTGGGTGTTAAAATCACAGGCGCTGGCTTCCCTGTATATAAAGGTAAAGGTGCACAGCTTCAACGCGCCCTTATCAATTTCTTCCTCGACGAAGCACGCAAATCAGGATATACTGAAATCATGCCGCCGACAGTGGTCAACGCTGCTTCCGGCTATGGCACAGGACAGCTTCCCGACAAGGAAGGCCAGATGTACCATTGCGAAGTGGACGACTTATACCTGATTCCGACAGCAGAAGTCCCTGTCACTAACATCTATCGTGATGTCATCCTGGAAGAAAAGCAATTGCCGATTATGAACTGCGCCTACACGCAATGTTTCCGTCGCGAAGCAGGTTCTTACGGTAAAGACGTACGTGGATTGAACCGCTTGCACGAATTCTCTAAAGTAGAATTAGTGCGCATTGACAAGCCGGAACACTCCAAGCAGTCTCACCAGGAAATGTTGGACCATGTAGAAGGATTGTTGCAAAAACTGGAACTCCCCTATCGTATCCTCCGTCTTTGTGGTGGTGACATGAGTTTTACTGCTGCGCTCTGCTTTGATTTTGAGGTATATTCCGAAGCACAAAAACGTTGGCTGGAAGTAAGTTCCGTTTCCAATTTCGACACATATCAGGCGAACCGTCTGAAATGCCGTTATCGTAATGCAGACAAGAAAACCGAACTTTGCCACACGTTGAACGGTTCCGCATTGGCACTGCCACGCATCGTTGCCGCCCTGCTCGAAAACAACCAGACTCCGGAAGGTATCAGAATTCCGAAAGCATTGGTTCCGTACTGCGGTTTCGACATCATAGACTAAAGAAAAGAAAATTTCACTCTTGTAAGAATCAGGAAGTTCCTCTTCTTACAAGAGCTTTTATATAACCTTTTAACACATTTACCCCCATGACAAAAAACACAAAAAGTTTTGTACTGCCTTTGACATTCATCGGCATCATGTTCTTTGCGATTGGTTTCGCGTTAGGAATTAACTCGTTATTAGTTCCCGTATTACAAAAATCACTGGGAATCTCAAACACGGCTTCTTACCTTATTATTGCTGCAACCTTTATTCCATTCCTTGTATTCGGCTATCCTGCCGGACTCACCATCAAGGCGATTGGCTACAAACGCACCATGTCACTGTCTTTCTTTATTTTTGCTGTGGCATTTTACCTGTTTATCCTATCGGCATCACAGGAGAGCTTCACCTTATTCCTGTTGGCATCTTTCATTAGCGGAGCCGCCAATGCGTATCTGCAAGCATCTGTAAACCCTTATATCACCATCTTGGGGCCATTGGACAGTGCCGCAAAACGCATCAGTATCATGGGTATTTGCAACAAATTGGCGTGGCCTATTCCTGCCATCTTCATTGTATGGTTACTGGGCAAAGATGTCAGCCTGATTGGTATTGAAGACTTGAGCAAGCCGTTTATCATCATCATCTGCGCTTTTGTCGCCCTGGGTGTCATGGCATTCTTCGCACCGCTACCCGAAGTAAAAGCTGCCGGAGAAGATGAAAACGAGGACGAAGCCGAAGCCTGTCCGTATGCTGCAAGTAAAACTTCCGTTTTCCAGTTCCCGCACTTGCTGTTGGGTTGCCTGGCTTTGTTCCTTTATGTAGGTGTTGAGACGGTTTCACTCGGCACGCTGGTCGATTATGCCAAAGAACTCGGCCTGGAAGGTGCTGCCAACTATGCATGGATTGCTCCTATCGGTATTGTCATCGGTTACATCTGCGGTATCATCTTTATCCCGAAATACTTCAGTCAGGCTACAGCCTTAAAGATTTGCTCCATTCTGGCAATTATCGGTTCACTGCTGGTTGTACTCACACCAAGTCATATTTCTATCTATTTCATCTCGTTTATGGCATTGGGATGCTCGCTGATGTGGCCGGCTTTGTGGCCGCTCGCTATGGCAGACCTCGGCAAGTTTACAAAAGCAGGCTCGTCATTACTCATCATGGCAATGTTCGGCGGAGCCGTTATCCCTACCCTCTACGGTTGGCTGAAAGACATAGCCACTCCGCAACAGGCATACTGGTTGTGTCTCCCCTGCTTCCTGTTTATCTTATATTATGGAGTAGTCGGATACAAAATCAGAACGAAATAAAAAGAGATATTCACTCATATATAAGGAGCCACTCATCAAAAGAGTGGCTTTTCTTTTTGTTTTTCGCAAATAAGCCGTATCTTTGCCAAAATTTATAACATTCTGCCAGCAGTTACGTAATAAAACCAACAAATTAATTAGATAATGAACAAAATCATTAGCAAAGAACGTTTTTCAGAGAAAGTATTCAAATTTGAAATTGAAGCCCCTCTAATTGCTAAATCCCGCAAGGCCGGACACTTCGTCATCGTACGTGTAGGCGAAAAGGGAGAACGTATGCCTTTGACTATCGCTGGTTCCGATGTGAAAAAAGGCACTATTACCTTGGTTGTACAAGAAGTCGGGCTGTCCTCTACCCGTCTTTGTGAACTGAACGAGGGTGACTATATTACCGACGTAGTAGGTCCGCTGGGACAAGCTACACATATAGAGAAGTTTGGGACAGTAGTCTGCGCCGGTGGCGGTGTAGGTGTAGCTCCGATGCTTCCTATCGTACAGGCCTTGAAAGCTGCCGGCAACCGTGTGATTACTGTGCTGGCCGGACGTAACAAGGACCTCATTATCCTGGAAAAAGAAATGCGCGAAAGCTCTGACGAAGTAATCATTATGACAGACGACGGTTCTTATGGCCGCAAAGGTCTGGTGACAGAAGGCGTGGAAGAAGTTATCAAACGCGAAAAAGTAGATAAGTGCTTCGCTATCGGCCCTGCCATCATGATGAAATTCGTTTGTTTGCTGACTAAAAAATATGAGATTCCGACTGATGTTTCATTGAACACTATCATGGTGGACGGAACAGGTATGTGTGGTGCCTGCCGTATTACTGTGGGCGGAAAAACAAGATTCGTCTGCGTGGACGGACCCGAATTCGACGGTCACCAAGTAGATTTTGACGAAATGCTGAAACGCATGGGCGCGTTCAAAAAAGTAGAACGCGAAGAAATGCACAAGTTGCAACCCGAATGTGAAGCGACTAAAGAAATCGACGAAAAGAGCCGCAACGCCGTCTGGAGACAGGAATTGCGTAAAGCAATGAAACCGAAAGAACGTACGGCTATTCCCCGCGTTGAGATGAACGAACTCGATGCAGAATACCGTTCACATAGCCGCAAAGAAGAAGTAAACCAAGGCTTGACGGCAGAACAGGCGGTTACAGAAGCAAAACGTTGCCTTGACTGTGCTAATCCGGGATGTACGGAAGGCTGTCCGGTAGGTATCGACATCCCCCGCTTCATCAAAAACATCGAACGTGGAGAATTTCTCGAAGCAGCCAAGACACTGAAAGAGACAAGTGCACTTCCGGCTGTCTGCGGTCGTGTTTGTCCGCAGGAGAAACAGTGTGAATCCAAATGTATCCATCTGAAGATGAACGAAAAGCCGGTAGCTATCGGTTACCTCGAACGCTTTGCAGCCGATTACGAACGCGAAAGCGGACAGATTTCCGTTCCTGTCATCGCAGATAAAAACGGCATCAAAATAGCTGTTATCGGTTCGGGACCTGCCGGATTGGCATTTGCCGGTGATATGGCGAAATATGGATATGATGTAACTGTATTCGAGGCCTTGCACGAAATCGGCGGTGTATTGAAATATGGTATTCCCGAATTCCGTCTACCCAACAAGATTGTAGATGTGGAGATTGACAACCTTTCCAAGATGGGGGTCAACTTCGTCAAAGACTGCATCGTAGGAAAGACTATCAGCGTAGAAGACCTGAAAGAAGAAGGTTTCAAAGGTATATTCGTGGCTTCCGGCGCCGGTCTGCCCAACTTTATGAATATCCCCGGAGAGAATTCCATCAATATCATGTCTTCGAACGAATACCTCACTCGCGTCAACCTGATGGATGCTGCCAGCGAAGAATCTGATACTCCGGTAGCTTTCGGCAAGAACGTAGCTGTGATTGGTGGCGGTAATACCGCTATGGACTCCGTCCGTACGGCAAAACGCCTGGGAGCTGAACGCGCCATGATTATCTATCGCCGCTCGGAAGAGGAAATGCCCGCCCGTATCGAAGAGGTGAAACATGCCAAGGAAGAGGGAGTGGAATTCCTGACACTACATAATCCGATTGAATATATCGCAGACGAACAAGGATGCGTGAAACAGGTAATCCTGCAAAAGATGGAATTGGGCGAACCGGACGCTTCCGGACGTCGTAGCCCTGTGGCTATACCCGGTGCGACAGAGACGATTGACATTGATTTGGCTATCGTAAGTGTCGGTGTATCTCCCAACCCGATTGTCCCGAGTTCAATCAAAGGACTGGAATTGGGACGCAAAGGAACGATTGCCGTCAATGAAAATATGGAATCTTCTATCCCGATGATTTATGCAGGTGGCGACATCGTTCGCGGTGGAGCTACCGTGATTCTTGCTATGGGAGACGGCCGCAAGGCTGCCGCTGCCATGAATGAACAGTTAACGGTTAGTGATTAATGATTAGTGATTAACGTGATAAAAAAATAAGCGGTGGATAAACTTAATTATCCACCGCTTATTTTTTATCATCAAGTAATGGTGCGATTGTCAATCACCGGCCACTACTCTGTTAATCGTTTACAGCACTTTGTTCGTCGCGGGGTCCGGGAATATGACAGTCGGTTTGAACGACTTGGCTTCCTCAAAATCCATCAATGCGTAAGACATGATAATGACAATATCATCCGGTTGCACCTTACGGGCGGCAGCACCATTCAGGCAAATCTTACCCGAACCGCGTTCACCTTTGATAATATAGGTTTCAAAGCGTTCACCGTTGTTATTATCAGCGATATACACTTTTTCTCCCGCAATCATGTTCGCGGCGTCCAACAGGTCTTCATCAATCGTAATACTACCCATGTAGTTCAGATTGGCCTCCGTGACACGTGCACAATGAATTTTCGACTTCAACACTTCAATCATCATAAGGTTTCGTCTTTTTAGTTATTCTATATATTTAATGTTATCAATCAAGCGGACTTCCCCACAGAATACAGTAATGCATCCTACTGCATAAGAAGTATCCTCCCAATTATTTATCTTCTGCAATGTATTTCCGTCTACGATTTCAAAATACTCCAACCGCAAGCCTGGAGCAGCTTCAATCGCATCTTCCACCATCTTCTGCGTTTCGCTCACTGTGTGAGTGGCTGCAAAGTTACGACTTTTAAATAAGGTCTGAGAAATATTTAAAGCATTTTCACGTTCTTGTGCAGATAAACGCTTGTTCCGGCTGCTCAATGCCAAACCATCCTCTTCACGGACAATCGGACAACCTACAATCTCCAACTCATATTGCAACTGGCGCACCATCTCACGGATAATCGCCAATTGCTGGAAATCTTTCTCACCGAAATAGGCCTTGTCCGGCTGTACAGCATCAAACAATTTGCTGACAATCTGGCAAACCCCATTGAAATGTCCCGGACGGAAAGCACCTTCCATCACCGTATCTAATGGTGCATAGCTAAATTGACGAGTATCCGGCTCCGGATACATTTCGCTTACCGAAGGAGCAAAAGCGAAATCCGCTCCGCATTCTTCCAACAAACGGCAATCTGCATCTAATGTACGCGGATACTTCTCTAAATCGTTTTTATCGTTAAACTGTGTGGGATTCACAAAAACACTCACAACAGTTACACCATTCTCACTTACGCTGCGCTTTACCAGAGATGCATGTCCCGCGTGTAAAGCACCCATTGTAGGAACCAGTCCTACCGTTTCACCTTGGGCTCTCAAGGCAGTCAATTCTGCCTGTAAGTCCTTGATAGTGTGCACTATTTTCATTTTCGTCAATTGGTTTATGTTTTACTCGTTTGCAAAAACTCTGCAAAATAAACTAATATTTGCCACATAAAGAAAGAATATCTTATTTAATGTGTCTTTTTTTTCGTATCTTTGCAGAATATTATAGAGAACTATTGTTATTATGACAAAGGCGAATAAAGTTTTATTTATTACTCAAGAGATTACACCTTACGTTTCAGAATCCGAAATGGCCAATATAGGTAGAAACCTTCCACAGGCAATACAAGAAAAAGGCCGTGAAATCAGAACCTTCATGCCCAAATGGGGAAACATCAACGAGCGCAGAAACCAACTGCACGAAGTGATCCGTCTCTCTGGGATGAACCTGATTATCGATGATACTGACCACCCACTGATTATAAAAGTCGCTTCTATCCAATCCGCACGTATGCAGGTATATTTCATCGACAACGATGATTATTTCCAGAACCGCTTGCAGACAGCGGACGAAAATGGTGTGGAATATGATGACAACGACAGTCGCGCCATCTTCTATGCACGGGGTGTACTGGAAACAGTGAAGAAACTTCGTTGGTGTCCGGATGTAATCCATTGCCATGGCTGGATGACGGCTCTGGCTCCTCTTTATATTAAGAAAGCCTACAAAGACGAGCCTTCTTTCCGTGATGCCAAGGTAGTATTCTCGGTTTATGAGGACGACTTCAAGAATACACTTAGCGACGACTTCGCCGCAAAGCTGATGCTAAAAGGTATTTCAAAGAAAGATTTAGGCGACTTGAATGTACCAATGGACTACGCCGCTCTTTGCAAACTAGCTGTCGACTACTCCGACGGAGTTATACAGAATAGCGAAAAGGTAGACGAGTCTATTATTGAATACGCCCGCCAATCAGGCAAATTGGTACTTGATTACCAGGCTCCGGAAAACTATGCAGACGCTTGCAACGAGTTTTACGACCAGGTATGGGATGCCACTTCCAGCAACAACGAAGAAGAATAAAAATCAAGATACGACGATCATGAAAGCAAAATACGCCTTAATAGCTTTACTGGCAATCACGTTTTTCGGTTGTGATGATAACACAGCAGGATTAGGACTGGGAATGTTTCCGGATAGCGACCGAGATATTAATGGAAAGCTGAGGACATTTTATGTTAAAACAGAATCCGTTCATGCAGGCAAGATTTATGCAATGAGCAATATTGGCTATGTAGGTAAGTTTACCGATGAGACATTTGGTACTTATGAAGCTGGATTTTTGGCTGAGTTGAATTGTCCTAAAGGAATGACCTTTCCAAATGCTTTTTCCGGAAATACAGAAAGTGGAACTGGACAAATGATGACAAGCTTTGATAATGTAGAAGATGGTGTAGGTAAAACATACACAATCATTAAGGATGGAACAACTCCTATTGGCAACTGCCAAATTAATATTTATCTTTGGTACGACAGTTATTTTGGAGATTCACTGACAGCTTGTCGCTTAAGTATGTATGAATTGGATCAGACGTTGGGCGATCAATATTGGTATGAGGATCCATATGCCTATTATACCAATATTGACCCTACGAAATATTACGACAAAACAACAAGTTTGTTAGGCAGCAAATCTTATACAGCAGTTGATTTATCAATTAGTGACTCCATACGTAACCTTTCAACCTATACCCCTTACATTAAAATCACGTTAGATCAAGCAAAAACCCAAGATTTAGGGCTACAACTCTTAAAAGATGGACGTAGTCAAGATTTATATAGCAAATTCAAAGGCATCTTTCCCGGATTATATGTAAAAAGCGACTATGGAGACGGCACAATTCTCTACATAAATGCTGTACAAATGGACGTAGCATTTTTAGAACACTCTAGAGACAGTATAACAGGTGGATTATTACATACATCTACCGGAAAAGACTCTGTAGTATACAACGGCCGTTCATTTACTTCTACTCGTGAAGTAGTCCAAGCCAATCGTTTGGAAAATGACTCAATTGCTATTCAAGAATGTATAGACAAGTCTGAATGGACTTATTTGAAAAGCCCTGCTGGAATATTCACCCAAGTAACCCTTCCTGTTAGCGAAATAGCAGATAAACTTCAAGGAGACACTTTGAATGCTGTTAAATTAGGTATTCCTATCTATAATCAGACCAGTGATAAAAAGTTTGGAATGTCTGTTCCAAGAAGCGTCTTGTTAATACGTAAGAAGTATAAAGACACTTTCTTTAAAGATAATAAATTAAGTGATGGGATAACTTCAGTTCTGTTTGATTATTCATCGTATACAAGTAGCTTCACTGAATATACGTATAATAATATAACACAGTTAATTAATGACTGTCTAGCAGACGGAGAAAGAGAAGCTGCAGAAAAAGAACTGCTTAAAGGCCCTATAACTCTAAAAATTACGGACTCAAAAGGACAAATTGTAGATAAAGAGGTTTACGACATCACAGAATGGGAAAAATACAGCGATTGGAATAAAGTCGTACTCATTCCGGTACTTGTAACCAAAGATTCTTCTTCAAACAGTTCCAGCCAGGTTATCAGCATACAGCATGATTTGAAACCGAGTTATGCACGTCTGAAAGGTGGACCAAAAATGACTCAAGAAGAAATAAATGGAGAACTTCAATATAACCAAGATGGAACTCCCAAAATGGTACTTAAAAATCCATTAAAACTTGAAGTTGTATCTACTAACTTTGGACCAAGAGCAAAATAAGAAATCATAGAAACATCTATAAAATAATAATGCGGATTACTTGAGGTAGTCCGCGTTATTATTTTATAGATATACATCCCCAAACAAATGACAGACAGATAAAAGCCGTAAGCTCGATTTCCATTAAGCTCACGGCTTTTAATTATATCCATCAAGATTTAGTATTATCCTACTCTTCTTTCTTGGCAGTAGCTTTCTTTACCTTGCCTGCCGGCTTCTTTGGTTCGGCAGCAGATTTAGCAGCAGCCTTCTTGGCAACAGGTTTATCGGCAACAGCTTTAGCCACCGATTCTTTGGCAGCCGCCGCTTTCTTTACCGTAGTCTTTTTAGCAGCTTCCTTTGCAACCTTTGCCTGCAATTTCTCAACCTC
>ERZ778515.1092-NODE-1092-length-20670-cov-5.744603_pt1 | contig 20670 bp, 15 predicted proteins | sample MGYA00510343_ERZ778515 | MGnify/ENA primary metagenome ERZ778515 (study PRJEB29527, sample SAMN07138965) | mouse gut metagenome | material: feces | host: mouse | place: China:Nanjing | collected 2016-01-25 ...
AAGCTCTTTACTGCAATTGAGATTGCCATTGAGATTGCTTGCGGATTTTAGGTATATAACTGTTACCATACCTTTTTATTGTCTGTAACACCGGTTTGACGACAGTTTGTAATATTTATGGCGGAATGTCCGGCGGTCCGGCAATTTGCTGCCGGGCTCTATACAACAGCAAGAATGTTGTAGGCTGACAGATAAATTATGATTAATTATTTTCACATGTCAGGCAAAAATAATAACTTTGTGTAATTTATTAGCATTAAACACGGTTACAAACTAACATCACATGGCAGACAGGGACATACGTTGGATACAGCGATTTGACAATTACCGGAGGGCGTTGGCAAAGCTGGGGCAGGCTGTGGACATCATAGCAGATAAGATGGACTGGGGCGATGATATAGACGAACTGCTGAAAGAAGGGCTTATACAACGCTTTGAATATACGCATGAACTTGCCTGGAACGTGATGAAAAACTATGCTGAATATCAGGGATATACCGATATACGCGGCTCAAGGGATGCCTTCCGCAAGGCTTTGCAGATGGGCATAATAGACGACAGCGAATGGATGGACTCTATTGAGGACCGCAATCTGACATCGCATAACTATGATGAGGATACCGCAGAAATGGTATGCGAGGCAATCGTAAAGAAGTATTATCCCCTGTTCGTGAAGTTTGAACGTAAGATGTTACAACTTATTTAGCAATAAACATTCTGTAAATATGCTGCAATACGGGCTGAAAGAGAAGGAATGCCAGATGCTGCAAGACATGTTTGCCGCAAACAGGCACATAGAGCAGGTTGTCTTGTTCGGCTCGCGTGCCATGGGCAACTACAAGCCGTTTTCGGATGTTGACATAACTCTGATAGGCAAGGATTTGTCGCATGATGATTTGATAAGGCTCTATACGGATGTCAACGAGTCGTTGCTGCCGTATAAATTCGATATATCTATATTTTGTAAAATAAATAACAAAGACCTTATAGACCATATAAACCGTAGGGGAAAAGTGATTTATAGCCGGGAGGACGATTGTATTGCAGATGATGACAGATGGTCCCCGGATATAAAAGATGACTGAATTTCAAGGAAAAAATTTCTTATATGCACCGCTTTTTTGCTTTTTTTGATAACTATGAACGATAAAGAAAGAATATTGCAACTGCGGGATCTGTTGCACGGATATAACCGCGACTATTATATAAATAACCGCCCTGTTGTGAGCGACATGGAGTTTGACATGCTGATGAGGGAGCTTCAGGACCTTGAGGCGCGCCATCCGGAAATGGACGATCCCAACTCTCCGACATGCCGTGTGGGCAGTGACCTCAGTCAGGACTTCCGCCACGTGAAGCATAAATACCCGATGCTGTCGCTTTCCAACACATATAATGAAGCCGAAGTTGCCGACTGGTATGAGAGCGTCAGGAAGGGACTTGGCGGCGAGGACTTTGAAGTTTGCTGCGAAATGAAGTACGACGGTCTGTCAATATCGCTGACATACGAAGGCGGCAGGCTCGTAAGGGCTGTGACACGCGGTGACGGTGTGCAGGGCGATGATGTCACCGACAATGTCAAGACGATACGTTCAATCCCCCTCGTTCTGAAGAAAGAATGGGAAATGAAGAATGAAGAATGTAGAATGAAGAATGAAAGTATGCCCGATGGAACAGAAGGCAATACACCCTCCGAAATGGCGGCAGCAAATTCTTCATTCTACATTCTTCATTCTTCATTTCCATATTCTTCATTTCCAGAGGAGTTTGAGATACGCGGTGAGATTCTCATGCCATGGAACGTCTTTGAACAGCTTAATGCCGAGCGGGAGGCAGCGGAGGAACCTTTGTTTGCCAATCCCCGCAATGCGGCAAGCGGAACGTTGAAAAGTCTTAGCTCTGCCGTCGTGGCAAAGAGAAGGCTCGACGCGTACCTGTATTATATGCCGGGAGACGACGTGCCGTGCGACGGTCATTATGAAAACCTTATGGCTGCGCGGCAGTGGGGCTTCAAGATAAGCGAGGGAATGAAGAAGGTGAAGACCCTTCAGGAGATATACGACTTCATAAAATACTGGGACACGGAGCGCAAGAACCTTCCCGTTGCAACAGACGGCATTGTGCTGAAAGTAAACTCCATGCGCCAGCAGCGTGCCCTCGGATACACGGCAAAGAGCCCCCGGTGGGCTATCGCGTATAAGTTTAAGGCAGAACGTGCCTGTACAAGACTTAACGAAGTGACATTTCAGGTGGGGCGCACAGGCGCGGTGACCCCTGTGGCAAACATGGAACCTGTGCAGCTTGCCGGCACTACGGTGCGGCGTGCCACGCTTAACAACGAAGATTTTATACGCTCTCTTGACCTGCACGTGGGCGACTATGTGTATGTTGAGAAGGGAGGGGAGATAATACCGAAGATTGTAGGCGTTGACATAGAGCAGCGTCCGATAATGTCACAGCCCGTGATGTTTGCACGTAAGTGCCCCGAATGCGGCACTCCGCTTGTGCGTTATGAGGGAGAGGCGGCATATTATTGTCCTAACGACACAGGGTGCCCGCCGCAGATAAAGGGCAGGATAGAGCATTTCATATCGAGAAAGGCAATGGACATAGACAGTCTTGGACCGGAAACGGTGGACGGATTTTACCGCCAGGGACTTATAAAGGACGTTGCCGACCTGTACAGGATTGATGTTCAGCAGATAAACGGTGACGGTAGCAGGCAGAAATCGGCGCAGAAAATCGTTGACGGTATAGATAAGTCGAAGTCCGTTCCGTTTGAGCGCGTGGTCTTTGCGCTTGGCATACGTTTTGTCGGCGAGACCTCGGCAAAGCTTCTTGCACGCCATTTCAAGAATATGGACGCTCTTATGTCTGCGACGGCAGAGGAACTGATGGACGTTGAAGGTATAGGCGGCGTTATGGCAGGCAGTATAATGGCGTATTTTGCCGACCCCGTAAACCGTGATATAGTGGAACGTTTGCGTGGCTACGGTCTGCAGATGTCGTTGTCGGAAGAGCAGATGTCATCAGTCTCTGACAAACTTGCGGGAAATAGCATTGTTATAAGTGGCGTGTTCAGCCGTCACAGCCGCGATGAGTACAAGCTGCTTATCGAACAGAACGGAGGCAAGAACGTGGGGAGCATAAGCAAGAAGACCTCGTTTATACTTGCAGGTGAGAACATGGGACCGGCAAAGTTGCAGAAGGCGGAGAAACTCGGAATACCCATTGTGGATGAGGAAGAGTTCCTCGGTATGATTGTAGATGAAGGTTAGTGTTGATGGTGTGTCAAAATACTCATATTGTTATCTGTACTTGTTCTTGTTGTAATGTGGAGTGACTTTCAGCACAAAGAATATGAGTGATATGGCACAAAGCACGGAGCCTGTAAGGTACACCATGTAGAACGTGAAGTGCTGTGCAATGATGCCGCTGCTTACAATTCCGATGCCAATGCCCACATCCCATGCCGTGAGATAAGTGCTTGTTGCGGTTGCACGGCGGTTGTTAGGGGCGAGGTTTATATATAAGGTGTTCATCGCCGGGAACATTATGCCGAAGCCGATGCCCAGCAGCAGCGGTACGATGAAGAAGCATACAGTTGCGGCGGAATGGCTGTAGTCAATTATGAAGCGGCATAAGGACAGAAGCATGAATGCCGTTATTACGGGATAGAAGCCAAGGTGTATGCAGCGTGTGACATATCCCCTGTCAACCTGTTTGCCTGCGAATATGCGCGATATGCCCATTCCCGCAGCCATGACGGTGAAGAAGAAGCCCGATGCGGCGGTTATCCCTATTTCTTTGGCGTACATTGCCACAAAGTTTGTCGTCGCCCCGTATGGTATAGACAGCAACAAAAGCGATATGCTCACGGGAATTCCCTTGAGCAGTATGAACCTGTCGAGCGATACAGGCGGACGTTTAGCCTGTGGCTTTACCTTTGTCTTTATCATGGAAGCAAGGATAAGTCCGGTAATGCTTGCAGCAAATCCGGCAAGGAAAATCTGCTCGTATGGCATCTTTCCGTGCATGAACAAGCCCGTCATGGGGCCGAGAGCCATTGCCGAGTTGTTGGTAAGTCCGTAATAACCCAGACCTTCCCCGCGTCTTGAACTTGGCATGATGTCCACGCACAAGGTGTTACCGCCGACGGTCACGCCGCCGAATGCCGCTCCGTGGAGCGTGCGTATTATTATAAATAAGGTGAGAGTGCCGGCAAGCATATATCCGACGAACGCTGTTGTACATAGAAAGTAGAACGAGATGTACAGCGGCTTGCGCGGGAAAGAATCCATAAAGTATCCCGAGAAGGGGCGTATGCACAGTTCGGATACGGTGTAGCAGCTAAGAACGGCACCGAGAACGGCTTCCGGACATGCGTATGTCTCTTTTATATAGAACGGCAGGACAGGGATGAGAATCCAAAAACCGAAGAAGAGAAGAAAGTTGGCTGCCAATATGCACAGGTAGCTTTTGCTGAATAACTTGTCTTTAGCCATGATGTGTGGTGTTTGTATTAAAAAATGCCGGAACACTGTTGGGCAGTGTTCCGGCGTTCGTATAACGTTGTGTTCAGAAACACTTAGTTTGCCGACTTGAATTCTTCAAGGAAGCGTGTGTCGTTCTCAGAGAACATGCGCAGGTCTGAAACCTGATATTTCAGGTTTGTTATGCGCTCCACACCCATGCCGAAAGCATATCCCGAATAAACCTTGCTGTCTATTCCGCACTGTTCGAGCACGTTGGGGTCTACCATTCCGCATCCCAATATCTCAACCCAGCCGGTATGCTTGCAGAAACCGCAACCCTTGCCGCCGCAGATGTGGCATGATATATCCATTTCCGCGCTTGGTTCCGTAAACGGGAAGTAGCTCGGGCGCAGACGTATCTTCGTGTCAGCTCCGAACATCTCGCGGGCAAATGAAAGCAGCACCTGCTTAAGGTCGGTGAACGACACGTCCTTGTCGATGTAAAGTCCCTCTACCTGATGAAAGAAGCAGTGGGCGCGCGCCGTAATTGCCTCGTTGCGGTATACGCGTCCGGGGCTTATTATGCGGATAGGCGGCTGGGATGTTTCCATGTAACGTGCCTGAACAGAGCTTGTATGGCTGCGCAATACGATGTTCTTTGTCACATCGTCTGCATTTTGTTCAACAAAGAATGTGTCCTGCATGTCACGTGCCGGATGATCGGCAGCAAAGTTCATCTTTGTAAATACGTGCAAGTCGTCTTCCACCTCAGGTCCGTCGGCAAGAATAAAGCCCATACGTGAGAATATGTCTATAATCTCGTTCTTTACAATGGTCAGCGGGTGGCGCGTGCCGAGGTCTATCGGGTATGCCGAACGCGTAAGGTCCATTCCCTCCTCCTGTGTATCTGCCGTTTCGCACTGCTCACGCAAGGTGTTTATGCGTTCCGTTGCGGTCTGCTTCAGCTCGTTTATTTTTATTCCGACTTCCTTTTTCTGTTCTGCCGGAACATTCCTGAAGTCTGCCATAAGTGCGTTGATTTCACCTTTCTTGCTGAGATATTTCAGTCGCAGAGCTTCGGCTTCCTCTGCGTTAGAGGCTGTAAGAGTCTTGATTTCTGCCAAAAGGCTTTCTATTTTCTCAAGTATCATATCGGATAATAAGTATTAATGCGACATTAAAAATTTGTGCAAAGGTAATATTTTTGTATTAAATATAGGTTGCAAATCAAAATAAAGTTGTACTTTTGCGCAAATTTGAGAGGAAGTAATACGTAAACGAAATTGTTTCCGGATATGAGAAAATGCTTTTTAACAGCCATTGCGGTTTGTGTGTGCATGATGTTCTGGACAACGGGATGCACCGAAAGAAAGCCTATAGCAGACTCTTTGGCAGTTGATTCGGTTATCGATACAACGCTTAATGTCGATACAATGGAGCAGCTGATAGAGGAACAGCCGATGCCTGTTGCGGCAGATGAGCTGTTCGATGATTTTATCTTTAACTTTGCCGCCAACCACAAGTTGCAGATGAAAAGGATTAAATTTCCCCTGCAGGTGGACGACTTCGGTGAGAAAACCTCTATTGCAAAGTCGGGCTGGAAAATGGAACATTTCTTCATGGAGCAAGGTTTTTATACCCTTATCTTTGACTCGGAGAAACAGATGAATGTCGTTAAGGATACCACAATAAACAATGTTGTGGTTGAAAAGATAAACCTTGTAAGTGAAAAGGTCAAAGATTATGTTTTTAAGAGAATAAACGGAACATGGATGCTTGTTGCCATAAGGAAATGCGAGATGTCGCAGCATCCCTGTTCATCATTCCTCTCTTTCTACCAGAAGTTTGCCACCGATGCCTCTTTTCAGGAGCGGAGCCTTAACAATCCGGTAACTTTTACAGGACAAGACCCTGACGACGACTTCAGCACAATGACAGGTGAGATAGCCCCGGAGACATGGCCGGCATTCGCACCAGAGCTTCCTTCAGGGAGCATATATAACATTATCTACGGACATGGCAGGGCTTCGGGAAACCAGAAGATATTCCTGATGCGCGGCATTTCCAACGGTATGGAGATGCAACTCACGTTCAAGCGTGTCGGCGGAGACTGGAAACTGATGCAGCTGTCGGAATGATTTTCATAACAGGCGTGCCGGTCGTGGTTAGTAAAAGACCGTGCTCCGCCTCTTCTTAATCCGGATTTTTTTATGAAAGATATAAAGGACTATAGCCTTACCGCTCACAATACATTTGGCATAGACGCCAAGTGCCGTCGTTTTATAGAGTTCGATGATGTAGACGAACTAAAGTCTGTTCTTGGTAACTGTGGCAATGTTGCCGGTCCGAAGCTTGTCATTGGCGGCGGAAGCAATCTGCTCCTTACCGGTGATTATGCCGGAACGGTGTTCCATTCAGCTATAAAGGGCTTTACGTATGAGACGGTCACCGACGGCGTGCTTTTGCGTTGCGGCAGCGGAGAGACGTGGGACGACATTGTTGACATGTGTGTTGAAAACGGCTGGCATGGCATGGAGAACCTCTCTCTTATACCAGGTGAGGTGGGCGCAAGCGCGGTTCAGAATATCGGGGCATACGGTGTCGAGGCGAAAGACCTTATATATAAGGTAGAGGCTGTGGAGATTTCCACCGGTCGTATGTTTGAGTTTTCAAATGCCGATTGTTGTTATTCTTACCGCAACAGCCGCTTTAAAGGTGAGTGGCGCAACCGTTTCATCATAACACACGTTACATATCGCCTGTCCACTGTCTATAAACCGTGCCTCGACTATGGCAATATCCGTGGCGAACTTGCCCGTAAAGGAATATCGGAGCCTACGGCGTGCCAGTTGCGTGACATTATAATAGATATACGTAATGCCAAGCTTCCCGACCCCAAGACAGAGGGAAATGCCGGCAGCTTCTTTATGAATGCTGTCGTTCCGAGGTCAAAATACAAGGAGATTGCAGCCATGTATCCTGGTATGCCCCATTATACCGTGGACGAAGACCATGAGAAAATACCTGCGGGATGGATGATTGACGTATGTGGATGGAAAGGAAGGACACTCGGCAGGGCAGGCGTTCATGACAAGCAGGCGCTTGTGCTGGTCAATCGCGGTGGTGCCACAGGCAACGACATCGTTGCCCTTTGCGAGGCAATACGCAGGGATGTGCGCGACAAGTTCGGAATAGAAATACATCCGGAGGTAAATATTGTTTAGGCATCTCAACGTCTGTTGTAGTTTTTGGCGGCAACATCCGTAAGTCCTGTTATACAGATATGTTCCATTTCTTATGATGCTTCCGGTCATAAAGGATATTTTTACGGTCCGTAACCCATAGCTTTAGGACATGTAAAGCTATGGGTTACGGACCGTAAAGCTATGGGTTATCACAGGCGTGGTGCAATTAGCTGATAATGAAGTGATTTTACTTCACGCTCTTTTTGTTGTCTTTACCGTAGGGATTACACAGCCATTCATTTCTTTTTCCTGTAGTATTTAAGTCCGCGCCTTACATTTTCTTTAACGGCATCCGATGATATTGTCGCCCCGCTCACACCGTCCATGTTTGTTGAAAGAGCCTTGTCCACCTTCATGCCTGTCCATTTCGGAATAAGTTTTTGGTTCACGAGGTTCATATATTTTCTTGTTTCCGAGTTGGTAAGTGCCACTATCTTTACGATGCGGTTGTTCTTTATATGTATTTCCAGTGGTATCGGACCATTGTATCCCTTCACGTCCCGTGCGAGGGTTGTTGTGTTGACAACTGCCGTTCCGTCGTTCTGTTTGCGTATAACCCTGTCGGCGGTAAACGACATCATTGCCGCCGACAGGATTATAATGCCAAATACACGTATCTTCTTCATCTTTCCGAATACTTGTTTTAAGAGTACTATATGCAGGAGTTATTTCCTGACGATTGTTTTCTTGCCGTTTGAAATCAATATGCCGTTGCCTGTATTTCTCCGGTCCGTCATTCTTATTCCGTTTATGCTGTATGTCTCACTGCCGTTGCTGAAATCAGCGCTTACGGCATTGATGCCCGATGAAACGTTGCCCGTAACCTTCCATGAGCCAAGGAGAACACCGAAACTCTGCTTAAGGGCGGGCTTGACTTCGGTTGTTCCGTAGAATGCCGATGCCGCCTTTGCTCCCCGTGCAAGTACAACAATGTTCTCGCCGTCGAAGAGCGGGGCAGATGCTGTTGCCGTTGTCCCGCTTGTCATAAGCGTTGTTCGTGAAAGCTCGCTGCTCAGTGCCTTGTCGTATGCCAAGGCAACGGCACCTGCACCTGTCATCTGATAAGCCAATGCAACGATACCTCCGTTAACTTCCGCCGTACCCATTATGCCGGTGTTCAGCGTTCCGTAGTTCTTTGCGGCGAGCAGGTTGCCTTCAGTGTCAAGTCTTGCAATAAATCCGTCGAGTGTCGCAGCCGTTCCTACAGCCGTAAGCGTAATGTTGTTGTCGGTCATGCTGCCTGCAAGATTTCCTGTCATGTAGAGGCTGCCGTCTGCAAGTGACAGGCTGTAGACTTTAAAGTTCTGTTTGCCGCCGCTGTTAGCAGCCACCGCATATTCCTTATAAACCTTCAAAGAGTTGTCTTTCAGGTCGATGACGCTCAGTGTAGGCATGATGCCTATAGAAGACTTCTTTGCCACGCCCGCGGCATACATCGTTGTGCCGTCTATTACCATTTGCTGTATCTGTGTATACTTATAGTCCTCGCCGGCAAATGTCATCACGTTGTTTATATATCCGTCCTCTGAAAACTCGGCTATGAAGCCATTGCCGCATGATGTCTGCGAGTCTCCCGTCCAGCCGTCGTTGTATATGGCGTCTTTGGCAACGAGCCTTCCGTTCTTTCCTGGAAAATAGACAGTCGTGCACATGCGCCCCGACACATAAATCCTGTTGTCTGTTCCAGTCACGATGTCGTATGTATAGAACGGTGTCGATGCGCCCTTTCCCTCCTTTGTCTCGTCAAGTGCATTTATTGTCCGTGTCCATACCACCTTGCCGACGGCATCAATCTTTATCAGTACCGAACGGTATGACCACTTGTCTGCATCGGTGTGCTGGAGATAAGTCACAGTTCCGTCGGAGCCTACAATATTTGCAAGACGATAGTCTGCACCCTCCGACTGTCGTACCGATACCAGTAATATTGCACCGCCGTCAGCTGTAGATGTAAAAGAACAGTTGCTGTTGTTCACATATCCGAAGTTTGTATACACCTTCCATATCGGGTTTCCTGTCGTCTTGTCGGTCTTGGCAAACAGCAGGTTTGGCGTATAGCTGTTGCCGCTGCTGTAGTCTGCGCCCTCTATGTCGGCACCGCTTGCGTCCTGCAGGTTCTGTCCTCCCCACGATATGGTCTTTCCCGCAGCCGTCGTTCCGCCCCAGACCAACGATACAAAGTAGTTCCCGTCCGACGCCTTCTTAACGCCTATCACGTTGGCAGCCTGACTGACATTGCCTTCAATCGACGTACCCCAGTTGAACTGGTAGTCTATTTCCCTGGCATTGATACCCGTTGCCATGAGAAATACAGACAATAATGTAAAAATCTTTTTCATAATTTGTTTAAAAGTTTAATGATTTGTCGGCTGCAAAGTTATAGCTATAAGTCGGGTACGGCAATACTTAATTGTCGGTAAACTGCCTGATACACAACATCATCATTAGTGGGTATTTCGCATGTCAGTCACTAATAGAACATTGTTCGTGATAAATGTTTTTCATATTTTTGCACACCATTTTACAAAAAACAGCATATAGCATTTATGTCAGTAAGGATAAGTATTGCAATAGTCATCTGTGCCGTATCGGTACTTGAAGCACAGGCACAGAAAAGGCAAGAGAAAAATGCCGGCACCATTGTAGGAGATACGTTGAAAGAGGTAATTGTCACGGCGCGGGAGGCGGGCGGAATGACAAGCAGCTCGCGTATCAGCCGTTCGGCAATGGAACATCTTCAGCCGACAAGTTTCACGGACCTGCTCGAACTGCTGCCCGGCAACATATCCAAAGACCCGGGCATGGGAGCCGTAAACTCCATTTCGCTGCGCGAAACCGGCACGCTTGGCGCCACGGGGACGAAGACCTCCAATGCCGACTACAACATATCATCGCTCGGAACCCTGTTCCTTGTCGACGGCGCACCTATAAACGGCGATGCAAACATGCAGGGAATACCAAATGCTGCAAGCGATGTAACCTCGCCCGAATACTCAAGAGACATGACTAACCGCGGCGTGGACATGCGCACAATACCGACGGATAACATCGAGAGTGTGGAGATTGTCAGGGGAATACCCTCCGTGGAATATGGAAATCTTACAAGCGGAATGGTAAACATAAGGCGCATAAAGCGGGAAACACCGCTGACGGCACGTTTCAAGACCGATGAATATAGCAAGCTGTTCAGCATCGGAAAAGGATTTGCGCTGCCACGGGCGACAATTATAAACCTTGACCTCAGCTATCTCGACTCAAAGACAGATCCCCGCAACAGTCTTGAGAACTACAAGCGGCTTACCTTATCCGCGCGTATGAACAGGCGGATAAGCATGAGCCGTATGCTTATGACATGGAATGCAGGACTTGACTATACGGGTTCGTTTGACGACTATAAGACTGATCCGGACCTGTCGTATAACAAACTCAACGAATATAAGTCGTCATACAACCGCTTTGCATTTACAAACGAGCTGAACCTTGGGATGAGGGATACGGAGTGGTTGTCCAGCCTGAGCCTTAACACTTCCGTGAGCTATCAGGCAGACCGGCTTGAACGCCATAAGCAGGTTGCTCCTCAGCGTGCATCGGTTGCCCCGACGACAATGTACGCCGGTGTGCACGACGGACAGTATCTTCTCGGCGAATATATAGCCGACTATCTTTGCGACGGCAAACCGTTGAATGTCTTTATGAAGCTCAAAGCCAACGGCACCTGTTATATTAATAAGGTGAAAAACAGCTATAAAGCAGGCTTCGAATGGACATTCTCTAAGAACTACGGACGCGGTCAGGTCTACGATCTTACGCGTCCGCTGAGTGCATCGTGGACAACACGTCCCCGTGCATATAAGGACATCCCGGGGCTTCAGGTGCTTTCTGCCTATATGGAAGAAAACATGTCCGCCGCATTCTCGGGCAACAGGATAGAACTTCAGGCTGGCGTGCGTGCCGTCACCATGCCCTCTCTCGGCAGCCGTTATGACATGAGCCGCCGTGTTTTCGCCGACCCGCGTGTCAACGCCGTGTGGCATTTCCCCGCGATAGGCGGAAGCAACGGCTTAAAGATACTTGTGGCAGGGGGATATGGCATGACAACAAAGATGCCGACAATAGACTATTTGTATCCTCAGTGCCACTATGATGACATCGTACAGCTTGGCTATTATGACATTAACCACCCCAAGGAGCTGAGCCGCGTGAACCTGCGGACATATATAAACGATGCCGCCAACTATGGCATCCGTCCCGCCCGCAACCATAAACTGGAGTTCCGTCTTGGTATGGAGCTTGCGGGAAACACAATGTCCGTAACATATTTCAATGAGAACCTTACCGACGGCTTCCGCTATTCAACCGTGTATGCACCATACGAATACAACAAGTATGATGCCTCGGCGATAGATGCGCCGTCGCTTACGGCACCGCCCGACATAGCCTCACTTCCGTATACCGTAGAGCGGGTGTTGAGGGGATACAGCCGTGTTACTAACGGGAGCAGGCTGAAAAAGGAGGGCGTGGAGTTGCAGATAAGCACGGTGAGGTGGAAAGCCCTGCGTACTGCGCTCACCGTAACGGGCGCATGGTTCCGCTCAACATACAGCAATTCGCAGATGCTTTACTCTACTGTGGGCGACGTCGTTGACAATATTGTCGTGAGCAACAGGTATGTAGGACTTTATGATACCGATGACGGGAGAGTGAACGAGCAGCTCAACACCAATTTTATGTTTGACACGCAGGTGCCACGTTGGGGACTTATCTTCACCACCACGGTGCAGTGTATGTGGTATGTCAAGACCACGCGCCTGTGGCAGGACGGTGTTCCGGCTCAGTACATGGACGTTGCCGATGGAAAACTTCATGATTACAGCGATGAGTCTGTTGCGGGTAATTATTTATTGGGATATCTTGTCAAGACTTACAATGGTGATGTCTACCGTCCGCAGCGCATACCGGCGGCAATATACGTAAACCTTAAAGCCACGAAGACGATAGGGCGCTATATGAAGCTTGCCGTGTTTGTAAACCGTATCATAGACCACCTGCCCGACTATATGAGCAACGGGCTTACCGTACGGCGGTCGAGCAGTCCGTATTTTGGCATGGAGCTTAATGTAAGGATATGATGAACAATAAAATATAAATATGTTATGAGAAGAAGCATTAGATACTTTGTAATTGTTGTCGTGGCAATGCTTGTGTGCAGCTGCGATGATGAGCTGAAAAGCAGCATCCCCTTGTGTGGCGTGGAGGTTGTTGTAGACCTGCCCGATGACGTGCGGAATGCCGGACTGAGCAATGAGACATACGTTTTTAAGAATATATCTACGGAGCGTACGGCGGCATTCGCTTCGGCAGACGGCATAAAGCTGATGACCGGACTGTATGATGTGACATATACAGCTGAGGCACTGCTGCCCAACGGTGCCGTGTCTGAGGTAAGGGCGTTTGTACAGTCTGTGCAGATTACGGCAGACAATACGTTGGTGAAGATGAAGGCACATCACAATATACAGAATGACGACCTGATAATATCCGAGGTGTTCTTTGCCGGAACATTGCAGTCGTCGGGCAACTCATATTATGGTGACGACTATGTGAAGCTTTACAACAATACCGGTCATGTGGTCTATGCCGACGGAATAACGCTGTTTGAGACAAAGTTCCTGACAACACAGAAATACATTTATGAACCTGACGTTATGGACAAGGCTGTAACCGTGCAGGCTCTGTATACTGTTCCGGGCAACGGAAAGGAACACCCTGTGCAGCCCGGAGAGTATTTTACGCTTGCCGATGTGGCAATAGACCACCGCGTGGCAAACCCAAACTCGTTCGATTTGTCGGGCGCCGACTTTGAATGGTATGATGATTCAAACTCGCCGGCACATCCCGATATTGACAATCCAGACGTGCCCAACCTTGACAAATGGTATTGTTACACCCAGTCATTCTGGATGCTTCACAACAGGGGCTTCAAGGCTTACGGCATTGCACGCATACCGGTGGCAAAGGAAACCTATCTGAAAGACTACCGGTATACATACAACTATACCATGGTGCTCGAGGCTGGTACGTTCCCGGTGTCACAGTCGGCATATATGATGCCAAATGAGTGGGTGGTCGATATTGTCAACTGCAGCGTGGCGTCAGACTATGTGTGGAACTTGTGTGCCCCCTCCCTCGATATGGGGTGGACACATTGCGGCAAGATAGACAAGGACAAGACGAGGTTTTTCCGTAGTGTAAGGCGCAAGATGCTTTATCTCGACGACAAGGGGCATCCGGTGTTGAAAGATACAAACAACAGCACCGAGGACTTCAACCCCGACTGTATTCCCTCTGAAATAGAAAGGCAGGGCACGGCTATGGATGCAGGCGGAAGCAAGTGCACGACAGTTACGTATGACGGTGTGACACCCGTATTAAAACAGTGAAGGGCATGAGGACATCATACATAATATCCTGTATGGCTCTGTTGCTTGCGGCGGAACATGCCGTTGCGCAACGTACGGATACGCTCGGCGTGCTTGAGCGTGTTGAACGCCACGACAGCCGGATGACGGATATAGGAAAATCGGTCTATGACAATCCTGCATTGAAGCAGTTTATGCAGGCTTACAGCTATACCGTTGTCAATGTCGGATATGCGTTAGATAATAAAAGTGATGCCGTGTGCAGCATGTACGGCAAAGGCAGTGATGCGATGTCTTTCAATGTCGGTTCGTATATAAAGCATAATAATGCTACATTGTGGGGCGAAGGTGAGTATACGGCAGGGAAAAGGCGCTCGCCTGTTTGGAACGAGGTGGCTGATGCGGAACTTGTGTATCCTTATATCACGGCAGATGCCGTTGGCGGCGACATGGACAATGAGACATACAGGTTCCTGGGAGGTTATTCTTCGTATAACGGAAGACTGGCATGGGGTGCCATGCTCGGTTATACAGCCGGACATCATTACAGGGATGTGGACCCAAGACCGCGTAATATTACAGGACGCCTTGATTTGTCTGCCGGTGTGGCATATAGGATTGCCGGGCGGTATGTTATTGCCGTTGGCGGCGACTTTATGAAATACAAGCAGACGGGAGACATCGATTTTATGAGCGAGCTTGGACAGACAACGGTATATCATCTTACGGGTCTTGGCACGGACTATGTGAGGTTTCGCGGCAACGGCTTTACAACGCATTATGACGGGGAGCAATATGGGGTGCAGGTAAATGTCACTCCGGAGAAAGGCAACGGCATATTAGCCACCCTGCATCTGCAGCGCATGACGCTTGAAACGGTTCTTGACGACATGAACAAGCTTCCCCTTAACAGCATCTGGCATAACAGTCTTGAAGCCGGGTTAGGCTATAGGCATGTCGGACGGACATCGTGGGGAGCAACTTTGGAGAGTGAGATATACCGGCGTCATGGCACTGAAAATCTTTTCGGTGATGCAGCGTCGTCCGTTTATCCTCAGATAGGAGCGGTAGAGATGTATGCCGACAACGCCTATATGGTGTCGTTGAGGGGGCTTATAGAGCATAAGTTTGGAAATGTAGTGTTGTCATACGAACCGTTGTTCGGGTATTCTCACCGTTGCCAGATATATGCCGAACCGCAAAGGGAGTGGCTTATAAACAACTGGAATATGGAACACAGCGTCAGGATGTATAGCCTGTATTGCCGGCGCTGGCATGGAATGGCGGAATTGTCATGGGCACTATATCGTCCGGTATCTTCGCATTTGACAGTAGAAAATCCTGAAAGCAGTGAAAGCGGACTGTTGGATACGGTTTATTCGGATTTCATGTATGCCTCGTCTGCAAGGCGTTCTTATTCTGCAAAATATAATATCAGATATGCGGTAAGCAGGAACAACGCATTGCAGCTTTCTTTGTATTACAGGCACGACAGTTATGCGGCATCTGAAAGAGGCAATGTGTTCTGCATAAGTGCGGGACTTGTGTTCTGAGGAAATGCCTGTGCTGCGTCCCCTTCTTTGGAAAAGGAGAGGCAGGGGTGTTTGTAATATTCATCGAAATGATGTAAAATAGGAGATAACTTAAAAAAATAATGATAATGAGATTAAGAAAAGTATTTGTTGTTTTGTTTGCAGTGCTGTTGCCGTTTGCGGTATCGGCGCAGGTCATAAGGACCGATGCGAACGTGAGAGTGGGAAAACTGAAGAACGGGCTTACTTATTATATAAGGTATAATAACCGCCCCGAGAACCGTGCCGACTTCTATATAGCGCAGAAAGTAGGCTCCGTTAATGAGGATGAAAGCCAGCGCGGACTGGCACACTTTCTTGAACACATGTGTTTTAACGGTACTAAAAACTTTCCGGGAAACAGTGTTATTTCATACATGGAGACACTGGGAGTGAAGTTCGGCGCAGACCTCAATGCGTACACATCCACAGATGAGACAGTCTATCGTATATGTAACGTTCCGACAGACAATCAGTCGTCGCTCGACTCTTGTCTGCTTGTATTGCATGACTGGAGTCATGATTTGTTGCTCGAGGATGCAGAAATAGACAAGGAGCGCGGTGTCATAGAGAGTGAGTGGCGCATGCGCAGCGGTGCAGGATACCGCATGCTTGAGCGTTGTGCGCCGGTGATATTCTCCGGAAGCCGCTATGGTCACCGCATGCCCATTGGACTGATGAGCGTTGTCAGGAACTTTGCCTATGATGATTTGCGCCGATATTATCACAAATGGTATTATCCGGCAAATCAGGCAATAGTGGTTGTGGGCAATGTTGACATCGACTATACGGAGAAGATGATAAAGAAACTCTTTTCGCCGATAAAGACACTGAAGGATGCCGGTGTGCCTGATAAGTATGATGTGCCCGACAATGAGGATATTATATGTGCCGTAGAGAGCGATCCTGAGCAGAGTACACGCCTGCTTACGGTATATTTCAAGCACGAAGGGCTTGCGGACAGTGATGTGCCCACTGTGGCTTTCTTCCGCAACGACTATGTAAAGTCGGTGGTCAAGATGATGTTCAACGAACGTCTTGGAGACATTTCGCGTGTCAAGACCTCGCCGTTCACATCGGTGTCGGTTCATGATGAGGGCTTTTCTGTTGCCGGTTCAAAGGATGCCTTCTCGCTCCGCGCCGTTGTTAAGCGCGACAGTATGGCAAGTGCCGCAAGAGTCCTGGCACGTGAGGTGGAACGCCTGCACAAGTATGGCTTCACACAGACGGAGTATGACCGTGCGGCAAAGAAAGTGCGTGCGCTGATAGACGACTATTATGCCAACCGTGACAGCCGTTCAAACTATGAGTTCTCGCAGGAATATATACGTAACTTCATAGACGGCGAGCCGTTGCCTTCGATAGAGGACTATATGGATATTATAGGAAATGTCGAGAAGGACATGACGCTTGCAGAGGCAAACAGGTATGTGGCGGACAATATAAGCAAGACGGACAGGAACGTTGTGATTACGGCTTTTTGCCCTGTAGATAAGGACGAACCGCTGCCGCAGGGACAGGACATCATAGATGCGTTCCATGAGGGGCGTTCATCTGATGTCGGACCATACGTGGACAGTGATGTTCATGGTTCCATATTAAGCCAAGATCCTGATGCCGGAAAGATTGTAAGTGAAGAGATGCTCGACCGTTTCGATGCAAAAGTGTGGACGCTCAGTAACGGTATAAAGGTTTACCTGCGCCATTCGTCCGTAAAGCCCAACGATATAAGGATTAGTGCCACAAGTCCCGGTGGATATTCTCAGAACTATACTCCTGAACGTGCTGCGTCGTTGAAGGTTCTTAATGATGTGATCGGTGCCGGTGCATGGGGAGGTTACAAGAAGGATGAGTTGCAGAAACTGCTTGTGGGCACAAAGGTCAGCGTCATTCCGTTTGTAGAACTTACGGAAGAGGGGCTTAATGCCTCGGCAACTCCTGATGACCTTGCCGTTGCAATGCAGCTGATACATCTTAAGATGACAGCAATAAGCCGCGATGACGAGGCGTTCGATAATCTTATTGCATCCAAGCGCAATTCAATAGAGAACCAGAGTAATAACCCGAAGGTGGAAATGGCTGACTCTATTTTCCGCTATGTTTATTCACATCATCCGCTGGCAGCCAAGATTACCGCAGATGAACTTAATAGTGTTGACTATGATGATATAATAAGGATTTATCGCGACCGCTTTGCCGATGCTTCAGACTTTACGTTTTATATAGCAGGAAACTTTGATGAGGAGAAGCTGCGTCCTCTTGTTGAGATGTATCTTGCTTCATTGCCCTCTGCCGGTCGTAAGGAGAAGGCAAAAGACGTGGGATATCATCTTGCCACAGAACCTTCGCATGTAGAGTTCAGCCGTGCAATGGAGACACCGCAGAGCATAGTGTATGTTTATCGTGACGGGGAGGTGGAATATACCCCTCGTACTGCTGTCACGGCACGTCTTCTTGGAAATATAATGTCTAATATCTATCGCCGTGAGATACGTGAGGAGAAAGGCTGGGCTTATTCTATCCGCTCACACTGTTCCGTCGTAGCCGACATAAACGGTGACGACAAACCGCATTTCAATATGCCGGTGAACTGCCCGATAGAGCCGGGGCATGAGAAGGAGTGTGTTGACATAATAAACGGACGTCTGAAAGAAATCGGTATAAACGGAGTGCCAGCCGATGAGCTGGAGAAGGTTAAGAAGTATGCCATAAAGTCGGCGCGCGAAGGCTTTGACGACAACGGATATTGGGCAAGCGTGCTGAAGCAGTATCATAAGTTCGGTCTCGACTTCTACAACGGATACATCGAGACATTCGAGAAGGTGACACCGGACGACATACGCAGCTTTGTAAACGACGTGGTTTTGAAAGGCAACAGCTTTGAACTGATAATGACGCCAAAGAACTAAATCCCGTCAATTGACGTTTGTTTTCATAAATAAAATATGTGATACTGTTTCTGTCTGTGCCTTTTAAAGGCTTATGACTGAAACAGTATCATTTACCATTGCAGCAGTGATATCACTCACTGCTGCAATGGCTTGTTTATACCGTAACCTCAGTGACGGCTTTTGATATCACTATTCCGGTTGTACCGGAATATCTTTTTACTTTACGAACCATGGCTGTGCGTTGTTGTATCTGAACATATTTTTACCAGTATGGTATCAAAAAACTTGTAGAAGTCATCTGCCATATAAAATAATTCTGTAACTTTGTACTCGGTGAACATAGTGATTATTATTTGTATTTTATTAAGTTCCAGTACCTTAAAGTTACAACAATTATCGTTAGTCATATAAAATATACAGATATGTATAATTCATCGGACTTGCGTTAATTAGTACTAAGTTATAAAATTAACAATATATGAATGACATTAAAATGCGACATATAAGTCAATTGCCATCTGATGATCCCGAATATGTGAGACTTGTCTCACTTATTTCAAATCTTTGGGTGGATGCAAAAGCAAAGGCTGCGATTGCTGTTAACACGGAACTGCTTGATGCAAACTGGCAGACAGGTCAGTATATCGTGGAGTTCGAGCAAGGTGGTAACGCAAAAGCTAAGTATGGTGATAAGTTGTTGGCTAATCTGTCTAAAGATTTGACCCGTCTGAAAGGACGTGGCTTCAGCCGCTCTGTATTGACATACATGCGCAAATTTTATCTTGCTTTCCCAAAATGTGCGACAGTGTCACACAAATTGAGCTGGAGTCATTACATTGAACTGCTCAAGTGTGACGACCCGTTGGAAATGCAATTCTACATGAAAGAATGTATCAAAGAAGGCTGGAAGGTCAGAGAACTGAAACGCCAAATCAACTCGTCATTATTCCAAAGGCTTGCTCTCAGTACAGACAAAGAGGGAGTTCTTGCACTTGCTAATAAAGGGCATCAGGTCTTATCACCGTCAGACATTATTCGTGACCCGTATGTACTTGAGTTTACAGGTATACCCCAGCAGAAGCGTTACAAAGAAACGGAACTTGAGAAGGCTTTGAAGGCTAATATGGAGCAATTCTTGTTGGAATTAGGCAGAGGCTTTGCCTTTATTGGTCGTCAATATATCGTACAGGTTGGTTCGAGACGCTTCAAGGTGGATTTGGTCTTCTACCATGCAATCCTAAAGTGCTATGTTCTTATAGACTTGAAACGTGCAGAAATAAAGCATGGTGATATAGGTCAGATGAATCTTTATCTAAATTACTTTAAGAATGAAATCTGTCAGTCAGACGATAATCCTCCGGTTGGTATTGTTCTTGGGGCAAAAAAAGACGAGCTGCTAATGGAGTATGCCCTTCAAGGTATAGATAACCAACTTTTTGCTGCACGTTATCAGTTGTATCTCCCCAACCGGGACGAACTTCAGGCACAATTAAACATGTTACTTGACAATACCAAAAGTAAATGATATATTATTAGGGAATAGAGTTACTATGTCCTCCTGTTGATATGTATCAAGTAAGAGGGAACTTAGAATTCATTAATTCTGCTGTTTATGGTTACTATTATTCATCACATCAACGGTCTTTGTGTGGTAAATAAATAACGTGAGTTCGATGAATTCATCTTTCTTGTGATATTCATCGAACTCACGTTAAATATTATTATCAGTGAATTATGTCAGGCTTTACTGATAATTAAAACTCAACCTTTGATTAAGAATTTAACTTCGCAATGGTTCTTTCACATCCCAAATAATCCAGTACATAAAGAGGGAATGCGCTTAATACTGCTACTTCGGGACATTTATGGCAAATATGCTTTTCTAATTGTTTTTGAAAAATTTAAGCTGAACTATAACAGATATGTTTCAACTCTTTTTCCAAGGTAAGTCAATACAATAGTGGCGATAATGCTACCGAAGACAAATACGATAAATCCTGCTTCCTTTGAATTCATCCTTAATTCCGCAACACTTTGATTTAACTTTATTTATAAGTTCCTGAGCAACA